>ERZ1034855.123-NODE-123-length-41971-cov-35.046211_pt1 | contig 41971 bp, 74 predicted proteins | sample MGYA00520699_ERZ1034855 | MGnify/ENA primary metagenome ERZ1034855 (study PRJEB33766, sample SAMN09781730) | gut metagenome | biome: gut microbiome | host: Homo sapiens | place: Madagascar | study: EMG produced TPA metagenomics assembly of the PRJNA485056 data...
GTTCGGGGGCGTTCGGGGGCGTTCGGGGGCGACTGCCCCCCACCCTTTTCTCCGTTCTCTCGGTTTCGCGCGCATTTGGCGTTGTATTTCTCAATGTCCCTATCGATCTGCGACCTCATGCCGGGGAAGACAAAGCGTTCATTACCGCGGAGTTCCGGAGCTGCGCCGGTCGCGCTGTATTCAAGCAGCGCCCTGAACAGTCTCCCGCACTCCGCGTCATTCAGCGCTTCCATGGTGTCGAGGTAGCTGTGATAGGCATTGAAGCTCTCTAATGCCATTGTGCGCCTCCGTCAGAACGGAAGCTGTCCGTCATCCTCGACCGGCTCCAAGCTCGCCGCCCGTTCGTAGGTTTCCTTCTGGTCGGGCTTGTCCTTCTTGCCGCCGCAGAAGCCGACCTCATCCGCGACGATCTCCGTTGACCGGCGGGCGTTGCCGTTTTTATCCGTCCAATCGCGGTTCTGGATGCGGCCTCGGATGCAGATCATGTCGCCCTTGGAAAACCACTTGGAGACGAATTCGCCTGTCCCTCGCCATGCGGTTATGTCGAAAAAGTCTGTGCCATCCTTGAAGCGGTCTACGGCGATCGCAAACGACGTGACCGGCGTGTTGTTTGCCGTGTAACGCTTCTCAGGATCGCGTGTGAGGCGTCCCATGAGGACGCAGGTGTTCATAGCCATCTTTGGTCATCCTTTCGGTAGATTAAATTTTTTTCATCCCAGCATCGATAGTGGGCCTTTAGATAGTCGCGGCAGTAGTGTCCGATCTCCTGCCGCATTGTCGCCGTGCCGTTGTCGAAGGCGTCATGGCAGAGGCGGCAGAGGGTAAGGACGTTTTCTTCGATACCCAATCCACCGCGGGAACGGGGGATATAGTGTGCTTCGGGGAATGCATAGATCGATTTGCAGTAAACGCAGCAATGATTATCGCGTTCCCATACGCGCTCTTTGACGGCCTTGGGAATGGCGCATGCCTTAGCGCGCTTGCTTGAGATTCTTTTCACGTTTTCCCTCCCATTCCCCCAGAAGGGCGGCGAGCTTGTCCGGCGGCATGGTCTCGATACCAACGGCCTTGGCGTCCTGTATCAGGTTGTCGATAAGGCGGCTCATCGTGGAACTGGAAAAGACCGAAGAGCCGTAGTAGAGGATCACGTTCACGCAGTCGGGAATTTTGGATGCTGTAACATCGGACTGCCAGCCGAGGCCGTTTGACGCCCAGACTTGCCGCAGCTCTTCCGCCGCCGCTGACTGGATACAGACGATCTTCATGTTCCCGCCTACGTCGCGGACGGCCCGGCGGTAGACTTCGGACGCCGGGACGCCGGTAGCTTTGGCGAGCTTGTCGATCAATGTCCAGGCATAAGCGTTCGCGTCGAGGCTGCGGAGGGATTTCTTCACATTGATCTCGTATTCCCCCGGCGTGAACGCGTAGGCAAAATGCCGCGCGTCCACGTCCGCGGTGTGGAGTTTGAGATAGCCGCCCTCCCATACGGCGCTGTCGATCTTCATTTCTTGAGCCTCGGGTTCTTTCTCTGACAGTCGCGGCAGAGCGGTTTTCCGTAAAACTTCACGCTCCAATCATGCTCATCATCCTTGATCTGCTTGCCGCAGTCTGTGCAGACCATCGGGAGATCGGCATTCCCACCAATGACAACGTTGGCGACTTTTGCAGTTGCCGGAGGCGGCGCGGGGGTGTACTCTGCCGCTTCACCCGGCGCGGTATACTTGCTTCGGTCTTTGGCGTAATAAATGTCTGCCGCAAGGCCGAGCGCCTTAGAAGCAACGGAGATAGCGTCCGTGAGAGCCATCTTGAAGCACTCATCGGAGAGGTACGGCCCGTTCTTTTCCTGCGAGACAAGGGAGCTGCCGCCCGTTCCGGGGATGCCATGAGACGCAACGCCGGTTTCTGGATCGACGTAAAATAAAAGAATGTCAAGGAAAACCGCGCGCTGCTGTGTGATGTTGTCATCAACGATTCGCTTGTCGGTGATCTCATACCACCAGCCAACACCGCAGGGGCCGAACATTTCGGTCAGCTTCTTAATGCGCCACATCGGGTTAATGTCGCTGAATCCTTTCAAGCGTCCAGCGCTGATGGGCTTGATCGCTTCGTTCGGTACCGACCGGACAGCATTGTAAATGCTCATGTTCTCGCTCATTCCGCCGCCTCCTTTGCCTCCGCGAGCTTCTGCCGGAGATCGGCAAGCTCGGTTCTCAGTTCGATGTTCTCTTTTTTCATCTTCCAGTGGGCATCGGCAAGGTTCGCCGCCTCGTTTTTCGCCGCCTTTGCGACGAGCTCGCGGTATTCAGCAAGGGTGATGCTGATGGTAAACATTGCCGCGTTCTCTCCGGTCTTTTCGTCGCGGGCGAAGCCGGTGTCAAATTCGTTATTGTAGTAAGACATTATTCAAACTCCTTTCACTTAATTGTGATAGACGTGTTCTGCACGAGGCGGGCAAAATCAAACGCTTCGCCGCCAGTCAAACGCTCTTTAACAGCGGTCTTATTGGCTTCCGGCTCTTTGTATCGAAGCAGCTCTTCGTTGCCAGAGGTCTGCGCCCACTCAACAAAGCAGTCATCAACTTCGACTGCGGAGGACTTGCGGAACGAAACAGCGCATTTTGCAGTCTGGAACTTCTCGCCCTGCAAGGCGTATGTAAGATAGTCTTTCAGGCGCTCGGCCTTTTTCTCGGTCGTCTTGCGGCGGGCGGATAGTGCCATTTCTTCCTCTTTTATCGCTTTCGCTTCGGCTGCAAGATTTTTGATATAACAGGCGATGTTCTCGATCTTTGCGTCCCGCTCCATCAGCAGCGCGTCTAACGCTTCATTGTCTACTATGATCTCGCCCGTATCTGGATCAACCGTATTCACGAGCGCTTCGATGTTCTTGTCGATTTCGTAGAGTGTCATTCCTTTTCCCTCCATTGACATTATTTAAGATTCGTGGTAGCATACAGATAATGGTTGTTTTTCCTGTAAGCGCTGTCGGTGTCATCTCCACCGGCGGCGCTTTCGCTTTGTGCGAGCCACGCGAGAACGAGGGATTCCAAGAACGTCTGCATCGACGCGATGCCGTTTCTTTCGAGTGCTTGTTTAACACGCTGTGCGGTGTTTTCGGTCAACCGGCACTGTAACCGTATGGGCTTTGCGCGGCGCGGTCTGTGGCGCTTCTGCTGCGTTACAGCGTCGTATATCTCCTGCGCCCTGGTGCAGAACTTTACGCCGTAGTCGTTCGTGTGCAGCGCCATGCTCACCGTTCCTTTATTGGCCTTTGGGAACTCCTCCCGGAGAGCGGCGGCGATGGCCGTATAACGTGTGTCGTTCATTCAAACCATCCTTCCAAAGCGTCATCGAGATTGCGGATCGGTTTTCCGATATAGTCAGCGTAGGACGTTTCTGCTATCGCGCCGCGGCTATCCGTCCATCTGCCCACGCCGCAGACACCGTCCGCAGTGTCGATCATTGCAAAGCAGATTCTCATGTACGCAGCCTTGCTCATGCCCTCCGGCAGCTCGGCGGGATTCAGAACGATATGACCATCTGCTTCCAGTTCCGCCTTTGCCGCCGCGAACTGCTCACGGTATTCGGGATTGCCGGTGATCTTACCGGCGAGATAGATAATCATTAGTGCCGTCCTCCTCTCTGCATCAGCATGTCCGGCATTTGCAGCCAGCGGCAGCAGTCATCGGCGAGGCTCGAAAATCCGTAGACCGCGAAGATGCCCTCGATGACGGCAAAGCCGAGACCGTTTCCGAATTTCCAGACGAAGAAGATCACAGCCGCCAGAAGCGTCATGATCGCGGTGGTGGCGAACGTCGCCTTTCGTTTTGTCATTCGTTATCCCTACTTTCTGCGGCGGTGCGCCGCTTTTTGTACTCGCTTTTTGATGTCGATGGTGTAATCGGCAATCGGGTGCTGCTTTGTCCGCGCTTCCCGCCGGGCTTCGCATCCGGCCTTGAACTCCGCATAACGGGGGCAGGATGCGTGACAGCCGACGTGACGCTCGGAACAGTCCTTACACGGGGCGATCATGCCGGTGACGAGTACATCGGAATCGGAAACGCTGCGCCGACTCCAAGACAACGAAGCATCATAAAGCAACTATCCAGCTGATCGTTGATGTTCGGGATTTTCTGTACGGCCTCGAAATACTGCCGGAGGCGGGCATTGGCTCTTGATTCATCAGCAAAATACAAAAGATTTATTCCTGTCATGATCTTGCCAATTTTGGGAATTATTCTGTGAAGCAAATTTTGATACTCCTCGGTGATCTGTTCTGGGTCGTTCGGAATTGCGTCAACGTCCATTTTGATGGCGTAGCTCAAAAGCTCGTCTGTGTACGCGACGATCTCATCGCGCAGGGCTTCTTTTTCGGTTTTCTCGCTCATGCTTTGTCCTCCTTCGGCTCCTCAGTCAGCGCCTCGGGGTGCTTGCGGACGTAATTCCGTACCAGCTCTCCCCATAGGGTGTCGCGCTGCTCCTGCGTGACCTCCGGGGCTTTGACTTCCCTGGTCTTGCGGTTGATGATGATGGGCATTACATTTTCTCCTTTCCAAGAAACTTGTTGATGAAAAAGACCTGTCCTTTCCCGGTGACCTTGACGGTCTTGCAGATGATGTTGTTGCCGTTGGAATCGAGGTGCGTACTCTCTTTGATCTCGAAAAGCCCCAGCTCCATGCCCTTCTGCGTCGGCATATTGCGGCTCGATCCGCTCTTGATGAGGTATCCATTATCCCGAAGCCACGCGAACAAACGCTTCTGCCCGATGTCCACGCCGTTCTGTTTCAAGAGCTTTGCCAGCTCTCCTACGAGGATGGAAGACTTTGACGCGCTCACCGCATCGGCAAACAGGGCTTTCGGGTGCATCTCCGCGATCTGTGCGTTCTTCTGCTCGATCTGCCGCTGTGCTACGAGGATTGCCTTTGCCATAAGCTCCGCGTCGGTCATCGTCTCCTGCCCGGATATGTACCCGCCGGTCTTGCGGATGGACGGGAGAACATCGGATGTTACCCAGCGCTTGAACTTATGCGCGTTCGGGAGCTTGCTCCCGAAGATGAGGGAATAAAGCCCGCTCTCGTTGATGATTGTCGCGATCTGATCTCTCCCGATGGAGTCACGAATCGTTACCCCATCGTCTATACGCTTGTCATCTGAATCAACGTGATCGGCGAGAGCCTTCCGCGGATTGCTGTACCCCAGCGCCGCCGCCACGTCCTTGCCGACAAGCCACGGCTCGCCGTCTACTGTCATGCCTCGGATTGTGCCGAACTCATCGGCGGTGAATTTCTGCAATTCGTTCATTCTTTATCCTCCTTCTTCTCGGCTTTGATGCCGTCAAGTCTGCCCTGCAAATAGCCGCGGACATAGTCAGCGCCGTCGGGCGGTGGTTATCGCTCGATATCGAGCACCTTTGCAATCACGTTGGCAATCTTGTCATTCTCGCGGTTGCCCGCCATGAATGCGTTGATCGTGCTGACGGAGTATCCCGTCATCTTGGCAATGTCGCCATTGGTAAGCCGCCGCAATTTCTTCTGCTCGGCGATCTTACCGCGGAAAAGCTCGTAAATTTCCATCACCCCCCTGCGTGTGTTTTGTAAAAAACATTGACTTTTTGCGGCAAAAAGATTATTGTGAAAGTGCCAGCAATCACAATACGGTTTTGCAGCTTTTTCGGAAATCCTTTCCGTTAAGGCTTGGTTTTCTATTGCCTTTTTCGTGCAACGGCTTTTACAAATTGCATTATACATTTACTTCGTGCGTTTTGCAATATTTTATACGCACAAAGTTAACATTTGTACAGACGCACAAAAAAGCAGCCCCGCAATTAGCGGAGCTGCACAAAGGGGATAATATCAATGATTCCAATACGTGCCAAAAGAATTTTGAAGGAACTTCGAGATGAGGAAAGCGGCTCTTTGTCTATCGCCGAGCTTGAGACGCGGACGGGGTTTTCGTATCAGAAAGTGCGGAACTTGTGCGACTGTCTGATTGATATGGGTCTCGTTCTGCGCGGCACGCCAAAGGCTTATACATCGGATTATGTTGTTATCACCGCCAAAGGAAGATATAGACCTATTTATATTTTCAATGCCGGAGCGGATTTTCTCGCAAGGAGCGTCGTTGTCCCGATTCTTGTTTCTGTTGCGGCGGCGATCATTGTTCTGTTAGTTCAGAGCGCGTAAGGGTTGTTAATATAGATTTCGTCCGGGTCGATTATAAAACGGCTGGTTCCGTATGTGTGCTCGGCGTAGTTGCTGACTGTCCACTCGGATTTCTCAAAATCCTTGCAATCTACATCCTTCCGGCAAGCGATAGCAAAGGCGCGTCTTTTATAAACGTACACGAAACAATGTTTGCAGCCGGTACACTCAATGCCCTTTAACGGTAGCATTCCTTTTTCCGTCGCTTCTTTTATTGCCTTGTTAAATGCTTTTTCTGTTTCAAGAGAAACTGTAAGCTCGTTTAGTTTTTCTTTCAGCTCCGAATTTTCCCTTTCGATCTGCTTTCTTGTTTTCATCGTCGTATCATCCTTTCGTTATTTGTGAGGTTTTTATGAATCTGCCAAAAGACCATTTGCCGAAGTCGGATAACCCGAAGCTGCAAGCCTATCTCAAGAGATTTGATCCGAAATCTCCGGAGAACGTAAAGAAAGAAAAGGAGCGCCGGGCAGAGAAGCGGCGTAAATGGTGGAGCGAGAATTGGATATCCTTCTCAAGCCTTCTCGTTGCGCTTACGTCATTAGGAATTTCGATAATAGCACTATCAAAGTGAGAATATTCGTTACAAGTGTTGCGATAAGCAAGCGTTTGTCCGCTTTCATCGTCGCATCCTCCTTTTATTTTGTAAGTCCATTAAAACATCTACAACGTGCGTGTGTCAAGGAGAACCATATATGTTTTATGACAATGTTTTAAAGCTCTGCGAGGCTCGGGGCGTAAAGATCACAAACGTAATAACCGAGCTTGGCTTTAGTCAAGGGAATTTGTCTAATTGGAAAAACGGGCGAATTCCGCGTGCTGATTCAATAAGGAAACTCGCTGACTACTTCGGCGTCCCTGTTGATGCTCTGATATACGGTGACGGTGCTGCCAGCAATCCGGCCCCGGCCATCATTGCAGGTGTTTCGGATTCCAAAAGAGAAATGATTGAACTGATTCTTTCCCTGCCGGATGATAAGGTCAAAATTCTGCATCAGATAACAAAAGCTGCACTTGATTTATAAACCATTCAAACTGTTCCTCCGTCATCTGGCAAATCATTTCTACAAGCTCTTTCCGCTCTTCTTCCACTTCTTCCTCCTTATTTTATTGCCTTTCGACAAATTTCGCCTTGATTCTATCGATAAAAAGAGTTATTCTAAACATATCCACAGCAAAAATTAAAGGAGATAAGATGCCATGAGAAAGAGAATCCTTACGCTTGCGTTGGTCCTGGCTCTTGTTTTAGCCCTTTGCGCGTGCGGTGCAGAAACGCAAACAGTGCAAGAACAATCCAGCCCGGTTATTGAAGCAACATCCACGCCGGAGCCGACGCCTGAGCCTGAACCGATAATTGATTACGAAATAACGTACACAAGCTGTAAAGTTGGAACGGACGACGCCGGGAGAAACACGTTTGCTCAAATCCTTTTCGTCGTCGAAAACAAGGGCGACTGCAATATAACGTTAAGTTATGAAAAACCGAGCTATGTCGATCTCGTGGACGAAGCCGGAAACATTGTTGAAACGAAGAACATCGGTGGCGGTTATCCCAGCGTCATAAAGCCAGGCGAAAAATCGTACTTCTTCCAGCAGGAAGTTATCACAACCGAAGAGCGGAATCTTACCGCCGTTCCGTCCATTGACTTTCAACAAGCGTTCGAGGAAATTACTTTTCTGCCGACAAAGGACGTGACCTTCGGCAGAGACACCCGCCCGTATAACCCGTCCGGTGTCATTGCCTCCGGCATTGTGGAAAACACAACCGGAAAACTGGTAACCTATTGTAACATTTATGTTGTTCTGTTCTCCGGCGATGATCCGGTCGGCGTCATATCGTCTTATATCTCCGATCCGATACATGAGGACAGCGAGGCGGGATTTGAGACAATGGACGGGCGCGAAATGCAGCGCTTTGTCAATTTCAATGATATAACGTCTTATGAGGCGTCCGCTTACATCATAAAGTGAGAAGTGCCCCGGCGTTGGCGGCAACCTCTGCCGGGGCTTCTGGGATGTGGTAAACCGACACGTCTGCCACGATTAAAGCGTACCCTTTTCTGCTCATAAAGTCCATGTTTCAAATAGCAAATCAGGAGGAAGATTCAAGACCAGTTCCCAAAACTGCCGGGAAAACAAACAACTGAATGGAGATGGAGAAAACGTGTCAGCGCTCACAGACTTGCAACCTTACTTAGATGAGTATCCAGCCAAAATTCGCAAAGCGAAAAATGCCAGTGGCTTCACCCTGCAAGAGTTGTCCGACCTGTCCGGCGTTCCTTATAACAACATCTGCGACACGAATGCAGGGCGGGTTAAACACCCGCTCCTTTTTTATGCCGCCGCTACCTGTAAGGTCTTGAATTTATCTCTGAATGAGCTTGTCGGGCTGGATGAACAGCCGGACACACAGCATGTCCATGATCTGGAATTGGAGAACGTGCGGTTATCCGGCGAAGTAAAGCATCTGCAAGATATGAACGCAGGGCTGAGAAAGCAGGGGGAAACCCACACAAGGACAATTTATATGCTCATAGGCGTATGCAGTATTCTTTTGTGCGCTGTTGTATGGTACGTCATATTTGACATCCAGGTAGAGACCGCCGGTATTTTCCGCTCGGCTGGGACAAGCATTTTTGCGGGCGTCCTCGCCCTGATACTGAACGCCTCCGTCACAACCATCATTTACGCCTTCAAAAGCATTCACAAGGGGAAAAAGAAATGAGACTGACACACGGAGCGTACATTCTCGCGCGCTTCTCAACCGACAATCAAGAGGTGGACAGCATCGACGTACAGGTGCAGAAGTGCCGCGAGTGGTGCGCACGGGAGCATCTGCCTGTGCTGGACGTGTTCGCGGATGAAGCTACATCCGGCATGAAGAACACCAGACCGGAGTATTCCCGGATGATGCGGAGGCTCGCCGAGGGCGGCGCGGATACCGTTGTTATATATGATCAGTCACGTATGTTCCGCAAGCTGACGGCGTGGTTTCAATTCCGTGAACAAGTCGCGTGCTACGGCGTGCGCGTCGTTGCAGTTACTCAGCCGATCATCGGCGGCGATCTGCGAGATCCAATGACGTTCCTCTCTGAGGGCAGCATGGCGTTGATGAATCAGATGTGGGTATTGCAGACGCGCCAAAAGGTCATCGCCAAAATGCGCTATATGGCAGAGCAGGGCAAGCACACGGGCGGAAAGCCGCCGCTCGGGTACGACGTGAGGGACGAGCGCCTTGTTGTCAACGAGGAAGAGGCGGATACCGTGCGGATCATCTTCGGGGATTATGCCGCCGGTTCGTCCTATATCAATATTATCCGAAAGCTAAACGGTCTTGGGCGGCTGACAAAGGCCGGAAAGCCGTTCGGCAAGAACAGCCTGCATGAGATTTTAAAAAATGAGAAATACATCGGGACGCTCGTCTACGGGAAAGTAGAGCAGCGCCCGGACGGACAGCGGAACAGCCACGCCGTTTCCGATTCCGTCATACGAATCGAAAATAAAATCCCGGCCATCATCGACCGGGCAATATGGGATATGGTACAGAAAAAGATGAAAGCGAATCAGAAAGAAAAAGCCGGACGACCGGCAAAGCGGGACTACCCGCTTAAAGGAAAGGTGTTCTGCCGAGAATGCAAGTCCGCCATGTCATTGGAGGGATCGCGCGGGTACTACTATTACGTCTGCGGGAAGCAACGCCGTACGTGCGATTGCGACGGCTCGCGGATAAAGGTCGATCTTCTCGAACAGCTCATCGCCGATGCCATGCGGGAAATTATCGGGAACCCGCATAACGTCGAGTACATCATCCAAATCGTCCGTGAGGAGCGCGGAAAGATCATTGACACCGCTGCACAGCAAATGCAAATCCTATTCGCCAGAAGCGAAGAGATCAACAAGCAGCTCGACGCAGCCACAAACGCCGTGCTCGCCGGAATGCTCAGCGATACGCTGATGGACAAGGTTCACGCGCTGGAGGCAGAAAGAAACGAGATCGACCGCGAAATGACGAAGCTGAAGTACAGCGCCGATTGTGCGGCCATGCCGGAGGGGCAGCTTAGAACGTTGTTAAACAGCGCAGTAGGCGATGTAAGCGCTCTTTTATCGTTGGTAATGCGCGTGGAAGTAGGCAAGGAAGAAATCGTTGTATGGACGCTCCTGGACGCAGACCCGAAGGGGCATTTTGATTTCTCCGAAGACGGAACGAAAATTGACTTAAAAACGGATGGCGGGGGCGCTTATGAAAATTCATGGTGTACCCTCGCCTCCACCATGAATTTTCATAACTTTTTCATCGCGGGCGGGCTGCTGAGATTCAGCATTCCGCGAAAGAAGCGCCGGGGTTAATCTTCTGCGCATTTGAAAATTTTCTATTTTTTCGCTTTCTGGTTGACATTGTACGCGCAATGGTTTACAATGCAATCACAGGGGCGAGAGATGAACGCCAGAAGAAAGGAAGAACAACCATGAAAAACGAATTTACGAAAGAAAACGCCCACGAGTGGACAGAGCTTGACCACGTTTACATTGTCCAGGATGAACCGATCAGCGGCGCCGGCGATTATTTCGAGAAGGCTTTCCGGACGCTGGAAGAGGCGAACGACGACGCCCGCGAGCAGTGGCACTACCTGACAGACCGCGAGCGCAAGCAGCGGCATATCTGGGTGTTTCGCGTTGATCGTGAAGACCTCGACCAGAGCATCGCAAACGAAGACCTCCCGATTGACTGGAAAGCATACGGCTGCGCCGGATCAACCGAAGGTTGCTTCGACAGTGCGGAGGGGGAATAATGGCAAAAACCGAGCGCGTCAATCTCCGCCTCACACCGGAGATGAAAGAGAAGTTGCAAAAAGCCGCAGATGCGGAGAACCGGACGCTGACAAATTACATTGAAAACATAATCATCAATGCATTAAAAGAGGAGGGCTGAAAGGCCCTCCTTTTTGCTTTTCTCACTCGACGATACACTCGTAATACCGCACGAGCTTATCTTCGTCCGCGTCCTTATCGCAAAGAAATGCTTCGGCAAGGTCGGCGTAAAACTCCGTGTTGTTGACGTTGAATTTCTTTGCTACCTTGAAATAGTCCGAGTACAGCATGTTCATGGCGACATAGAACTCCATCGGATCACAGTCTATTTTCTTCTGCTCAAGAAGATTCTTGGTCTGCTCGTAGCTCCAATGAGCGCCCCTGCTGCCGTCCTCATTCTCAAGACCACGCATCCATTCGTCCGCCATTTCGCGGGTCATGCGGTCGTACCCTCCGGCATAGCCGCGGTCGTACTCCCCGCCGTAGCTCTCGCCCATACGCGGCTCGTAGGAGAATCCGATTCTGCGGCGGTCGTCGTAATAATCCGTGTATTCGTCGCGGTAATCATTGCGCGGGGCATAGCGCCCATTGTTGTAATGCTCGCGGCCTCGGCTGTCGCGGTATCTGTCCTGCGGCTCGTAGTCACGGTTATTCTGTATCTGGTAGTCTCGGATGCGTCTGATTCTGTCCGCTCTCATGTCGTCGCTCCTGTCTCCGCATTAATAGCGGTAAGATCATTGCTCGGCGAGCAGCACGGTTTCCCGATCATTCGGAACGTGCCGCCCGTGGCATTTGTGACAACAATCGTGCTGTACTTCGTCCGCGTCCGCACACCACACGCAGTTACGGGAGCGCAGCATCGATTCGTCAGCGGGAACTGCGCCGTTCCCGCGCCAATGGTAAACACGACCGGCGCGTTAATCGTCGCCGTCGTTGGGATGCTCTGCGCCAGAACGATGCAGTATTTTTCTCCGTTGGAATAGTTGCCATCCGGGAGGTTGACAACCAGATTTCCGCCGGTAAACGTGATCGCTTGGCTAAGAATCAACCTTTTGCAAAGCTGACAAACGGGTTTGCAAGCCATTTTTAACTCCTTTCAGGGGCGGGATTTCCCGCCCCGATTAACGTTGGTTCAGTAGCCGCAGCCGCTGCAAGTGTTCGTGTTGCAGCAATACGGGTTGGCGACACTGTACGCGGGAATAGGAGACGGGCGAAGCGCATTGATGAGCGTCGCGTTCTGTGCGCTCTGCGAAGCAGCGAGCCGCAGCGCCTGATTGTCCGCCTCAAGGGTCTGAATCTTGCTCTGCGTGAGGAAGTCGAGGATAGCGCGGGTTCCGGCGTTCTGGTTGTCCGTGATGTCACGGGCAACATTCTGGATGGTGTTCCGGGTATCGCACGCCTGCGTCGCCATGTCATATCGCACCTGTGCGATAGCCTGCCGGTTCTCGCAGCAGCAGTTCTGATCCTGCATCTGCATGGCGTTGAGCTGCTGCATGAGCGCCGCCTGCTGATTGCATCGGGCAAGCTCAGCCGCAGAGAAGCCGCTGGTCACGGCCTGCGTCACACCGGCAAAGCCGTTAAGCATTCCAGTGTTCATCGCGTAGAAGCCGTCACAAACGCCGTTGTTCACCGCGTCGATCTTGCGCTCAATGTTCGCAAAGTCAGAGGTGAGAACATAGCCATCGACTACGCCGCCGGAATTACCGCCGCCGAAGCCATAGCCGCCGTTGCCCCAGCCGAAAATCAGCGCAAAGATGATGATAGCCCACCAACCGTCGCCGCCGAAAAGGCCGCTTCGGTTGTTGTCGCCCTGTCCGGCAAGGAAGCCGTTCATGAAATCGTCTGCCATAGAAAAAACTCCTATCAGTTTATTTACATCCGGGCGCGCGCCTCCCGGCTGCATTCGAGAAGCGGCTTTTAATCAAGATGCCGGAACTGATAGGAGAATGTTTATTTAAGCCCAAGACCTTTGGCGATTTCCTCCACGGTCGTTCCGCGTTCTTTCGCCATGTTCTCCGCCATCTGCCGGAGCTGGTCGGGCGTCTTGCCCTGAACCATCTTTAACGCCTGTTGAGCTCGCGGATCACGTCCAGCCATCTGCTGCATTAGCATCATCGGGTTTCCGCCAGTACGGGCAAGGCTTATCAAATTGAAAAGCGGATTATTCATCATCGTCTTCTGCCCTCCGGCGCTTTTTCGCTGTCAGTTCCGCCCGAAGCGCGTCAAGGTCGGCTTTCGTTGCGTACTCTACAGCCGGAGCCTGTTCCGGCGTGAAGAGCTTAAAGTCGAAAAAGTCGGAAGCGCCCGTCTGCTGATTAAAGCGTTTCAGGTAGATCATGCCGTGCCCAATGTCCGGCATAACGACGCCGAGAGAAAAGTAGTCCGTGCTCGTGGCGATAGCCTCTTCTCGGCTCGTGACCGGCTTGCAGACGTATCCGGGAGCGATCTGCTGCATTGGCTGCGGTCGCTGATATCCGCCGTAAAACTGCTGTGGCTGCTGGTAATAGTTTTCCATTGCTTCACGTCCTTTCTGCCCCCATTTTCGCATAAAAAAAGAGGGCTAACCCATCGGTTAGCCCTCAATAATCCATCAAAAACCCATCATTCGATTGCAGCGGCGATCTTGTCCTTGATCGCCCGTATACGGCGCTCTACCTTTTCCGTGCCGTACAGTTCCGTTTCCGTCTGCATGGCAAAGGAGATTTGCAAAACGCTCATCCCCTTTGCCCGCAAGCGGAAGATTTTCAACTCTTCGTCAGTAAAGCCGCAGTCCCGCTCGAACTGTTCTCGCAGCTCTCGCGGGAATTGCAGCTTATTCTTTGTCCCCGGCGTTGTTAAACTCCGCAGGATGCTCTCTGTCGTCATTGGCTACACTCTCCATATACGCGTTAAAAAGTGTCTCTGCGAGGCTTTCAGACGCCTCTATGCCATTGATGCGGCAGAATGTTTTTACGGATTCTTTCATGCCGTTCTCCGTAATGTCGGTTTACAAGGATTTCGGGATTGCCGTCCCGTCAGTCGTCTTTGCGGAACTGTTTGAAAATCTGGTTGATGCCGGTCGCGGTAAGGCCGGACATGATACCGACGGCAATCGCCGTTATGTAATCCGACGCGGGGAAATCCGGCACGACGCGCCACGCAAGCACGCCGAGAGGCGCGCCGACGGCTCCACAAATGACGGGAATCCACTTATCGTCGATGGCCTCGATGTTCTTAGCGGCAATGCCGACAAGGTAAACGAGAACAACAACGGCGATACAGGTCGGGAGACCAAAGACGTTTTCTGCGATTTCCATGTTTTATTCCTCCAGAAAAATTATTTGTGTTCAAGGATGCTGATGCGGTTTTCGTGATCGGTCACGCGGTCGTCCAGCTCATCGTTTTCTTTCTTGCGGTGGTTGATACGTTCGTGGAGCTGTTTGTGCTCCTCCTCGTTGTCAGCCTGCATTTTGTTATGCGCGTTTTTCAGCCCGTCCACAGCATCTGTCAGCTTGACGATGTTGGTGTTAAGCTGCACAATCGGCTTGATGATTGCAACGGCCAGTCCGACAAGCGTTACAATAACACCGACCACTCCCCATTCGTTCATTTCACACCCCCAGAATCCGGTTCACTTCGCCCTGCACGAGATCATAAAACCACGTGCCAAGCTTCTGTTTTCTCTCTTCCCCGTTTCCCCACTTTGCATCGATGACCTCGCGCGCTTTTTCGGTAACATTGATCATCCGGTCGGTACTGTCCGGCGCATCCGTGCTTCCTGTGGGCTTGCAGTAGTTCTCCCATTCGGCGCGGTCAATATAGGCGAGGTTAAGATCAAGATTGCCGCTGTATCCATTCAAATAGCCCTGCGAGGTGTACTGACGGATGGAAATATCGCCGCCCCATTGTCCGCAAGTTTTTGCACCCCAGGGGTTGGCGTTGTAGCCAGTCTGCTTTCTGTAACTGGCATACTGCGCCATCCAAAGTGGATAAGTCTTAGCTACTTCCACCCACTTCTTCTGGCTTGCTTCCGCCTGATACGAGTACAGGAAGGGCGTCACGCCGGTTTCTTTACGGACATAATCCAACCAGCGCTTTGCCCATCCCGCGCCCAGCTTCACAGCGTCGGCCTCCCAGTCAAGCACGAGGATAGCCTTTCCGATGAAGGGCTTTACTTTCTTCAGGAATACTTCGGCCTCCTGTTCCGGCGTCGTCCCGGTATAACCGTCGCGGGCGAAATGGTAAACGCCCACAAGCTTGCCGAGAGACATTGCCTGTTTGATTTGCCGGTCAAAGTCGAAGTTCGGATAGCCGAGACCGCCGGAAGCTTTGACGATCACAAAATCGCAGGGAACTTTCGACAGGTCAATGCCCGCCTGCCATTTGGAAATATCAATGCCGTTCATATACATCCTCCTTATTTATTCCATCCAGATCGCGTGAATTGTGGCTGCGATGTCGCCCGCTCTGCCGTAGCTGTCGCCCATGATGCCGATATAGCGGTTTCCGGTGATGCCGGACAGGCTCACCGTAGTGATGCTCGGCTTGTTCACGGCCACTGCCGCGCCGCTGCTCGCGTCATAGGTGGTTCTCGATGTGGCGGCGCCGAGTTTATACCAGGCGTTCGCCGCCATTCCCTCCAGAATGCCCTTGAGCGACGAGTAATTGGTTACATCCACGGCTGTGTTGGTGTAAAACGCTCGGTTATTCGTGCCTTCGCCGGATCGGTACGTGGAAACAGTGATGCTGTTGGCGTTGCGTTTTACTTCTGGGCTATAGTCGTTGCCGGTGATCGAACCGAACGCGACGGCCTCCACGCCGTACCAGTACACGAAGTTCGCCGGGCGAAGCATGACGGTAGTGTTGCCGGAAACGGTGACGGATGCCGTTCTGCCGGATATACCCGCAGTAAAAGAATAACTTCCTCCGCGAAGAGCAACCGTGGCTTGTCCTGAACTGTTCAATGTCACCGTTCCACTGGCCGTTCCACTGTATGTTACCGTTTCGTTTTTCGCACCGTAGATCGTTACCGTGGAGGTCATCGGGCATTCTCTCCATGTGCCGTTAGCATTGTAGTAAACGATGGAAGCGGTTTTCCGTGTCGGCCCAAGATCAACATATAGATCGTCTGCTTCTTTCCATGTGCCGTTGGCATTATAGTACACCGGTGGTGCCATACTCCGCCCCCTTACGAATACCTGATGTAAATATCTCCGCTCGAACCGCCGGACGGAGCTGCTGTTCCAGCCGTTATCTTGCGAACCTGATCGGAGGTAAGGCCGAACTTTGTATACGGAATGTTGTTTGCAAGGTTCGTCGCCCCGACGGCTCCAGCAGCAGAGGAAAGCGCGCCAAGGTTCGCGAGCGTGATACCAAGATTCGTCCGCGCATTCGCCGCCGTGGTCGCGCCCGTGCCGCCGTTGGCAACCGGGACGGTAGAAACAGCAGAGAGCGTTCCACTGCCGTTTGCCTTTAAGAAGCCGTTCAGCGTACCAAAGAGAGCCGAGCGGATTTTTGAAACGATGTTCGACCAAAGCGTTTTCCGGTTGATGCCCTCCGAAGCGTCATAAAACGGGAAAGCGTCTCCGTCGGCAATTGCAGTCTCGGCTTCAAGCGTTTTGGTGTCCATCTGCCGGTCGCCAATCTCCGATTTGACCGTCGTGGTGCCCTCCGCCGTATACGGAATATCCGCAGCAGTGAGCGCCACGTTGCCGGAGGCATCCGGGTTTTTGTCATTTACCGTAACGACGGAGCCGGTGCCGTTCAAACCGTTATACACAGGAAATGTTGTGTATTCCCCATTGGTGAACGTGATTTTATATGTATCCGTCGTTCCTGCGGCGTGAGTGCCGCTTTGCAGGGTAATGGAAGCGATGCCGTTTCCGTTTGTGACGGTAAAGGTGCTTGTGGTATCGTCCGTCAGCGTTACAGTATAGGTGTCCGTCAAACCGGACGTACCGGTTTTGGCAATGCTCTTAATGGATGCACCATTCGTAACGGTAAAATTGACGCTCGTATTATCGGAAAATGAGATTTTATAGGTGTCCACGAGGCCGGTAGTATCTATTTTTTCGATACTGGTAATGGCTCGCCCGTCCGTTCCCTTATCACCCTTTGCGCCGGGCGCGCCGCGTACCGATGTAGTCTGTACCTCCGTATCGTCAGACATGATGAACGTCAGGGTATAATCATCGTTTAGGGTAATGCTCTTAATGCCGCCGTGCCCGTCAAGAGCCGTTGCAAGGTCGTTGATAAGCACCTGTCCGGTCAGGGACTTTGCCTGACCAGCCTGTTCCAGAACAAACAGGTCTGTCGTTGTTACGGTTGATGCTCTCGGAAGCTCGCCTACTGTTTTGTCCGCCAAGGATTAGCCCTCCTTCGTTTCCGCCGCCATCAATTTTTCAATAAGCAGCTTGATGTAAACAAGCTTCTCGAAATTCTCCCATCCATCGACGCGGAGAGTACCGAGAAGCTCCTTGATTTTATTAAGTTCTTCCATGTTCAAACCTCGCTCGCGTACTTCTGCCGCAGCGCCGCCCGCTGTCCGTCCGTTTCGTTGACGAGGTATTCAAACTTGGTATAGTGCTCGAATACCATCTCGTCCCCATTGGCGGCGACATAGCGGATTTTCGCCGTTTTTTTCTCGTCACCGAAAATCGCCGCCGCTTCAACAAAAGAAAGGCCAGTCAGAGTGACATAGAGCACGCCAACCGTAGCAATACCGCAGAACGCGCAAGGGTATTCACTTCCGTCCAGAAAAATAATTTTGTCCACTTTTCCTCCTTAAATGAGCTGCAATCCTTTGATCTTGTGTGTTACACCGTTAACAGTAAATGTATAAGAGCTATCAACTACCGTTTTACCATAAAGACGAAATGCCTTGTTGGTAGAAAAGGATCCCGCAGAGGCGTTCATCGCCGCCGCTGTTGCAGCACCTGAAAAAACATCCCCGGCAAAATAACCGTTTGCGACGCCGCCGTTTAAGTATCCATTGGTGTTCGCTGTCGTGATTGTTCCAGACCCTATCTGGCTGCCTTGGATTGTTCCGGCGTCGCCGCCCGTCTGTATTTTGTTCGCATAAACATTTCCGGTAAACGTGCCGTCCGTTGCGTATAGTTGGCCGTAGCTGTTTACGCGGAATTTCCCGCCGCCGAGGGCTATACCGTCTGTTCCGATATAGACGCCGTTCACCGTACCGTACAGCGAGGACAGAGCATTATAAATGGCATTCTCCGTGATCGTGAAGCCCTTATTCTTGCTGCCGATAAATCCAGACGTGGCCGTGATCTTGCCGGTGATGTCCACGCCGTCTTTCGTGGCCTTGAACACTTCCTGCCCGGAGCTTTCCAGCACAAACCCGTCTGCCGTCAGCGACCATCCAAAGGAAGCGGAATTGCCGCCGGTCTGTGTCACCCTAGCGGCGATCTCCTGCGCGTGCAGTTCCAATGCCGCCCGCATTTCCGCCTCGCCTTTTTTTCTGGCCGTGACTTCGGCCTGAATGTTCGTGGCATTCACCCGGAGGCTCGCCCGCGTCTCGGCAAACTGCCGGGTAGTTTTGCGGTCTTTCGGGGATTTGTACGGGTACTCATGCTCTACGGCATTTTCCTGCGGGGCGGAAATACGCGCCGCCATCAGCGTAGAGAAATTGGTTTCATTCACATAGATGCCGGAGAAAACGCCGTTGATGGTAACGCCGTCTCCAAGCTCCGCCGCAGGATCAAGCTTTGCCCATTCCGTGTCATACGGGCGGTAAACAAAATCCTTGATGCCCGCCAAGATGTCATTCGCCATCTGCTGGGAACCCCACGGGCAGTCAAGCTCTAGGACATTATCCCCGCTACCGGCCTCATAGAAGGAATCATCGTCAACGTTAATGCGGACTTTGGTGTATTTCGGCAGCTCCGGGGTGGTCGTGTACCCGGAGGCGCTTCGACCAATAAAAACCGATTCAGACAAGGATCCTGTCACCTCCGAACGTAAGGACATACCCGGCGGTATCCACGAGATAGTGCGTCTCGATGCCGATCTCATTTAGCCGGACAAGACGGAGCTTTCCGTCGTCTGACATGATGAAATTTCCCGCGTACATAGCGGCGATGTATCCCAAGATTTCCCGCATGGCGTACCCGCCGGGATACTGCACCAGATACCCGCGCTGCATAATCTCCGCTGTGCGGGAATCGACCTCCACGCCCATATACCCGGCAATGAGATTCACAACCTGAATATCCGTTTTCGGCCACGTTCCAATATCCCCGGTCGCGGGGAAATCGTTCTCGGCCTTTAACATCGCGTCGTATCCATGGAAAACGATCTCATCCGTACTCTCTCCGTCGGATCGCGTGTCGATGTAAAAAACGCCCTTCGGTATCCACTCACTTTCTTTCGTGTCATTCACAGCGCGGATGAATGGCTTGATAGAGGACATACGGGCAATCGTCGCCGTGGGCTTTATCATCGTCACGTCGATCTCTGCCGCTACACAGCACCCGACCATCGGCTTGTCGTCCGTGAAAAGGTGCTGCGCGGTCTTTATCTCTTTGAGCATGTTCCCGCCGTATCCGCCGGAATCGGAATCGTAGTAAATCCTCGTCCCGCCGAACGTGATATAGTCTGCGTGCTCATCGATCAAATAAAACTCGTCGCCAATGACGAGCTTGGTCTCGAACCAATGCGTACCGGCGACGATTTCCTTGTATGTTGCACTTGTGTTCTGCATGGCTATCTCTCCACAAGGGCGAGCGCATCAATGTTCCAACGTTCTTTCCCATCACCGAAAGATGTATCGACCGTAGCCTTTCCGGTGCTGTTGTACATCGTCGTGACCTGCGTACCTTTTAGCCAAGGATTTGTATAGGTGACTTCGACATACTCTGGCATGAGCGCTGGTAGAACGATCTCGGCGTCTTTGGTGTACAAAGGCTTAAACGTCGCGTCAATGCGGAATTTCGTAGCAATACGGGCGCGGTGCATGGTGGAATCCATTGTGCGCCCAGCGTCCGAACTATCCATATCCTCACGCGAGACCGTATACCCGCCACCGTCCAGATAAGGGAGCATATCAACGCCGTTGACAATCAGTTTCATTTGCCGCGCCCCCTGTTCCGTTCTTCGGTGTAGGTGTACATGATCTCGCCGACCTTCCGCTTATCAAGGTAAACGTCGCTCGGTTTGATTTGTTCGTTGCCGCGCGAAGTTAAACGGTCGAGAAGCGCGTCAAGTTTGCTTTCCAACTCTGGGGATATACCATACCCATACCCGGAAGAAAACGCATTAGGCGGCACTACGCCTCCCATAGCAACGGCGGGCATTGCAGGAAGCGCAACGTTCGCCAACTTAGTGCCAATGGATACGGGCGTATTATTGACCGCTTCGATCATGCTCGTTGAAAGAGATTTTATACGGCTGCCGAGACTGCCCTCGGAATCGTCCAAGCCCTCTTCGATGCCCGCGCCGATGTTCTCGCCGATCTGCTCGCGGAACACCTTAGACGGGGAGTGAATGCCGAGAGCGTTCTTTGCACTCTGCAACAGGTTGCTGCACATTCGCCGGATTGCGCCTGTGAGCCATTGCCACGCATGGGTCAAGCCGGCAGTAATGCCGTTAACAATACTTGCGCCAATATCCGACCAGTTAAGGTTCTTCATTGCCTCAAATCGACTCACTATCTTTTCGATAAGATCACGGACAGGATCGACCATTAGAATTTTGACACCATCTATGATCTGCAAAATTCCGTCATCCCATAACCAGCGCTTTACTTGCGGTATCCATTTATTGTCAAGATCAAGCTTGTTTATGTTCATGGCGAGCAGGATACCAAAGACAGCACCGAGAGCCGCCCCGGCAGGTCCGCCAATCGAAAAACCGATAAGTCCCCCGGCCAATCCTCCAAGAACAACAGCAAACTTTTCAAGCAAAGTCGAGCTCGACCAATTCCCGGCGGTTTCTATGCCCACGTCCCGAACGAGAAGAGATAGGCCGATTCCCACCGCCGCGCCGAGAGCTGCGCCAAGCGGGCCGCCTATTGAAAAGCCAATAAGCCCGCCGCCGACCGCTCCGAGAAATAGCGAAAGACTGTTTAGAATCTCGCTCGTGCTTAGTTTCCCGTCATGGTCGAAAATGATTGAATCAGCAATCAGCCCAATCGCAAGACCGGCAAGTGTTCCGATGATTGCACCGGGAACGCCGCCGATCATAAAGCCAACAGCGCCACCGGCAAGACCGGCAAGCCCGGCGATGATCTTTTCTGCAATCTGTTCGCCGGTTAAATCGCTCCAATCTACAAATACGTCTTTAAACGAGAGCGCAAGTCTTCCGGTAAACGAATTGTCATTTATAGGTTCCTCTACCCAATCATAAGCGCCGCCGGAGCTTCCTCCCCCACCGCCTCCGGACGATCTGTCTTGTGCAATCGTAAGCGTATCAATTCCCATGAGCTGCTTTTTCAGCTCTTTTGCTGCTCCTGCGCCGGATGCTAAGTTATCACTCAATTCCCCCGTATTGGAAATCGCTTTTTTGAACGCACTTTTCCCGGAGATAATAGCAAGAAACATCGCAACGGCGTTTGCCGCGCTTGTCAGCCAGCCGATGAGTGTCTGCAATACCGGAATAACCGCAGTAAGTATCGGCGCGAAAGCCGCGCCCCATGAGCCTTTCAGCCCCTGCAAGGAAGCTTTCAGCTCATTGATGCTTTTCTGCGTCTCCGGGTCGTTCTCGGCGTAAGCCTTGACTGCCTCGATGGTATATTGCTTGAGCTGCCGGAACAGAACGAACAGCGAACGAATGCCGATGCCGTATTTGAGCAGATTTTTGATTCCGCCCTTGATGGATTCCTGCGCCGCCGCCATTGCCGCCTTAATATCCGCGCCTTTGGATGCTTCGGTGATCTGTCGCGTCAGCTCTCCGGCTCTTGTCTCCTGCGCTTCCAGCTCCGCTGTCTGCTGTTTCAGCTTATCAACGATTTTCGCGTCCTGCGCTTCGAGCCTCTGCGCGGCTTTATCTTTCTCCGCGAGAATCTTTTCCTGCTCGGCAAGCTGCGCTTTGATCTCCGCCTGTCGCTGAGTCTCTTCAATCCACGTCTGCGGGTCAACGTTGGCAGTAATGGAGGTTTTCGCTTCACTCTCAGCAAGCGCAGATTTCAGTTTATCAACTTCGTTAAGCGCCTGTACCGCTTCGTCCTGCGCCTGTTTGAGCTGTTCAACAATGGGGGCGCGTTTTGCTTCTCCGCTCGCCATGCTCTTTTTGAGCTTATCCATTTTCGCGTTGAGCGCATTTAATTCTTTGGCGGCGTCTCCCGCGTCGATTTCTACCGGAAATCTAAGTTCAGTCGCCATCGCATCACGTCCATTTCTTCAACATTTCTTCGTCTCCTGCCGTATACTTCGTCGGGAGCGTTACCAAATCCCGATTCTGCCGCAGCCATTCTCTTTCGTGTTTCTCAAGCTTTTTCCCGCGGAGCATTTTTGACCGGATGTTTATGATTTCGGTCATAACGCACTCTTTCATTTCCATGTACGCCGAAAGGAACGTCCACCAATGTATATACTTTTCCGTCCGGCATTCACAGCCGAGAACGTGGTTCACCGGAGAAACGATATACGGGAAGTCCTTTTCCCAATCCACCAGGCGCGGAGAGCGTTTCCCCTCCGTCTGTCCGGCGTTGATGAACCAGAAGCATTGTTTTAATGCCTCTTCCACGTTCTGCGGGATTTCCTCGAACAGGATACTTAATGCGTCCTCTGCATGCTCAATCGGAGTAAGGGTCGTATCGTTGAGCATCGTTATAATGTCGAGTATCACGCGGAAGTCGCTGCGTATCGGGTATTCGACACCGTCAACAGTTAGCGTCGTCGGCAGAGAGTAAAACATCACTTTTTAACGTATTTTGCCGTGTATTTGTCGATTCGTGGCGCTATTTTCTTCTGCTGTTCGCTCATACGGGATAGCATTTCATCATACAAAGCAAACATGAGATTGCACCACACAGGCAGACCGTCAGCATACGACATAACGTTCATGCTGCCGTACAACGGCGCACAGACCTCCATATCAAACAGCGCGTTGATTTTTTCCCGGATTTTTCCGTCAGCCTCGCGGAGAACTGCAAAAATTTTCGAGGCGTCCGTCTGCTCGCTGACCTCTTTGCTGCACTTTTCCTGAATTTCTCCCATCTGTTCAATAACCTCGACGACTTTCATGGCAAATTCAAAGTCCGACAGATTAAGCCATACCGTGACTTTGCCGTTTATGTTGACTTCTTCGAGATTTGTATCGAATTTTACTTCCGCCATTGGTAACACTCCTTTTTTGATGAATAGGGCGCGTAAAAACGCGCCCCGTTTTTTAGTCAGACGCCGGGGTAAACTCGATAGCGCCGCCTGTTCCCTTCGTAGCCGTGCCGATAGTGCGCGTGCCGCCGTAAGTAACCGTGATCGGCATACCGACGCTGCCGCCGCCCTCGCCGCCGAGACCCGTGACCTCGACCATGCACGCCTCGTAGCGTTCCGCAAATCCCGCGTAGGTGTGGACGATGAGCATATCCATAGCCGCAAGCGCCATGGCGTCCTGCTGCACAACGGCAAGATTCCAGATTTTCTGCTGTGCAGCGTCGCCGCTGTCCAGTTCGCACGGCTCGAAAGACTGCGTAATGACAGGCTTCTTCATCGTGCCGTAGGTGTCGCCGAGAATGTCTTTCTTGCTTTCGGTAGACCAATCGTATTCCTCCGAGCTGTCCTCCACGCGCTTGCCGATGACCGACCAAACAGGAGCGGAGCTCGTGCCGGTGTTCAGATAAGCGAGAAGCAGCTCACGCGCTACGGTCTGCCCAGCAGTCGTAGTCCAAGTGTATTCAGCCAAAATTAAATCACCTCGTAAATTAAAGTTAAGAGGATTTGATGATCCTCTACGTCTCCTTCGTATCGGGCAAAAAGAGCCGCCGCCGTGTCGCGTTTGACTTTGCGCACGCGGATACCGTCCGCAATCGTCAGACTATCCACATTTGCCTCCGCCCACGCGCCGTATGCATCCAGCACTTCATCCGCGTTCATTCTTTCGTCGGCGTTCTTCGCCGGTACGCGATAAATAAGTTTGAACTGATACTGCGCCTGATACGAGCCGTCGATAAACTGCTTGGTCTTGTACGCCGCCTGTATCGTGGAAATACATAAACCGCTTTTCTCGCCCAACCATTCAAAGTCGAGCTTGGAAAGCGGTTTGTCCGGGTACGTATTCAACCATTGCCGCACGGCGCGGCTCACGTCTGCGTTTTCCTCCGCAGATACTAAGGTTTTGGGTTTCTCATTGTCCAAGGAAGTGTTTCACGCCCCTTTCAGCGACTTCCGCCCACTTCTTTCCGTTATCCGCATAAGAGGCTTCGACCCAATGCGATTGTGCTTTCGGGCTGTGCTGCTGTGTAAAAACGAGGTTTTTATCTATTGGGTGCAGATGAGAACCCTTGCGGTGTCGCCACCCTTTACCTTCATAGAACACAGCGTGCCGCCCCTGCTCATCAACCATTACCTTGCCATACCAGAGATAACGGACATAATCAGCCGTGTACACAATCGTGTTCAGAATTACTTTTGTGTTCTTCTGCAACACACCATTAAGGAAAGGTACATATTCGCGGGTGTCCTTTTCGATCTGATCCGCTAAGACAACTTCCTCCAGCTTACAAGCCTTACGGAAGCCCTTTGCGCTGATGGGCTTAATCTTTATTGTGATATTCATTTCGCACCTACTTGGAAGTGGCGCATATCGCCGCCGAAGTCCCGAACATCGACCGTGTTTACGTCGAAAGCGTAATCATATTTCTCTTGCAACTGCGCAAGGCTCATCATTTCGGAGACCTCGCCTTTGACAAAGTAGGTGGACGTGGAATTGCTCTGTCCGCCGCTGTCCAGCGTCCACAAACCCTGTTGATCTTTCGCCGCATAGAACACTTTCGGCTCGACATACGTTTTCTTGTCGCCGGTCGTGCTGACTGCATCAACGGAAAAGGGGATGTAAAGAGTAGCGGCGTCAGCGTCGGCAAGCCCCGTCTTCGCAACATTCGTTCCCTTGGACACGTCCAACAGCACACCACGCAGGATGGTAATGCTGTTGTGCATCTTTAGGTCGTCGTCCTCGTAGGAGTTAAAGACAGTCACAACATGTGGGAACACAGCGCTGCCCTCCTCTGTACAAAAGCCCCGTCCATGCCAGATAGTCCATAGCGATGTTTTCCAGCGTTTTCCGGGCGGCTTCCGCCGTCTCCGTTCCGCTTGCGTATGTTTTGCTCCACGCGCCTACGGTCTGGCTCTTGACCTCGCCTCCGCTCATGCTCTGCGCTTTGGCGTTCTCGATGATCTGATACTGTTCCGCCAGCGCACAGCAGCACATTGCAAGCGCGTTGTCCGTATCCGGGTAATCCTTTGCCTTGCCCATGGTATAGTAATTGATAAAGGCGTCTGCCCGCGTTGCTGCGCGGGCAAACTCCTGTTCCGTCAGGGCGCTGCCGAGATATGTTTCGGTGTAAAACGTGTATGTTGCGTACATCTGCGCCCCTCCGGTTTATCAGCCCACGGTAACGGCAGCCGTGCCGGACTTCGTGCCGTCCTGCTTGGAAGTCGCGGTAACGGTCAGCGCAGTATTCGTCTCGTTGGAGGCGATAGTCAGCGTGCCGTTCTCGTCGATCTTCGTTCCAGCCTTAACAGCAGTCGTGCCGGAAACACTCCACAGCACGCCGTTAGACACCGCGCCCTCGCCGGTCACAGAGGCGGCAAACGCCTTGCTCGCGCCTTTAGCGACGGTAGCGGTGGCCGGGGTAACGGTAACGGTGTTGACCGTACCGGCAGGCGCGTACACCGCGAACGGGCAGTAGCTCGACAGGGTATCGTTGTACGCCGTCTTGGGGTTCGGGATTTCCCAGCCGAGACGCATAACCGCACGCAGCGCGACCATGTCATTCTGCATGAGGTTATAAACGATGGAGTTGTCGGAAGGATCCTGCACAACGCCCTGGTCGAAAATCTTGAACGTGATGTCCTGACGGATGGAGTACACCAGCTCCGACCAGTCACCGGCAAACATAAGCGCCTTGGCAGTGTCAAAAGCACCGTTGCGCGGGAAGTACATAGGAGAGCCGTCCAGCGCATAAGGCGTCGCGCCCTGCATATCCGTCTTGAAGATGGGATTGCCATTCAGGTCTTTCAGACCGCGCAGTTTCGCACGCATCTGGATAGCGGACATAATGCCGTTGACGAGATAGCCGCTCTCTTCGACCTTGGCAATCACGCCGCCCTCGGCGAGAAGGTCATCATAGATGTACGGCGTCGCAGCCACGACGGAACCAGCCTTCGTGCAAGTCTCAAGGACGCTGTCGCGCCAAGAGGTGGGCTTGTTCGTGCCAAACAGGATAGCACCGTCAATCACCTTGCCGAACGCCTCAACGAGACGCGGGCGGACTTCGCTCCAGATGTCATAGTCGGCATCGTCAATCACCGCCTCGGGAATGGGGACGATGACGGCAATCTCTTCGGCATAAATTTTCTTTTTGTCCCACTTCATCTTAGTGGTCTGCTTCATGCCGGTGTCACCGTTCACAAAGTAGGCAGTGGGAAGCATGTCCAGAACGTTCATCGTCTGGGTCTTGCTGGTCATATTGGGGAGGCGGCGGCCCATCTGGAGGACGGCGCTGCCCTCGGTCACGCCCTGGATGATCTCACGGGTGACAGGTTCCGGGATAAGCCCGGAAAGGTCAGTTCTGTTTACAATGTTAGTAGCCATGTTTTACCTCACAAATTACTTAAATTTGCCCCGAATAAGGGCATTCATAGCGTCGTTCGTGCCATTCGCACTATTGCCGCTGTTGCCGACGTGCGCGGACATATCCACACGCACGGAGGCTGGTTTGCGATCTTTCAGAAACTCGTCGGCTGCCTTTTCAAAGCTCACCGTGTCCGTCACTTTCTGCCCGATCTTAAAACAGTAAAATTCCAGCTCATCAGCCGAAACGCCCTTTGCGGTGAGATACTTCTCACGCTCAAACTGCGTTACCTTCGCTTCGGCGGCAAGTCGCGCCGCCTTTTCAGTGTCGCGCTCTTTCTCAATGCCCTTGAGCCTGTCCGCTTCGCTCTGCTGATTGGCTTTCCAAGCCTTATAAGCGTTCATTTCTTCCTCGCTGGGCATTCCTTTGGTTGCCCGCGCAAGACGCTTTGCAACGATGGTATCTACCTCGGCTTGTGTGAAAGTAGTTTCGTTCCCGCCCTCGGCGGTGTTGGGATTGGTATTCGGTTCTGCCATGATGACTCCTCCGTTTTCCGCCCGTCGGCGTATTCCGTTTATGCCCGTCGGCAAACAAAAAAGGAGCCGCCCCGAATAGGACAAACTCCTTGAATGTTTTATTAAATTGCGGCTCGTGCGGGCGTTCCCTCCCGCGTCAACCGCGCCGAGCTGTTGCCCGGTGCCACAGCGGCGAACCAACTGTGCGCGACTGCACGATTTAATGACGCCTTACTTGGATGCAAAATCTGGAATCGAACCAGAATCAACAGGGTCAAAACCTGTTGTGTTACCGTTACACCATTTCGCCATAAATGCGTGACCGCCGATGAGTAGTGGCGGCGCGGATTTGCTCTGTTTCCGCGAACAGCTTTTTTCATTGGGGGCGGTTTATATGCCGTCCTCCCCTCGCCGGGCGGCACTCTCTGTCACGCTTTTAATATGCATGGCCGCTGTTGAGCAGTAGCGGCGCGGTATTTATATCCCCCTCCGCAGGGGCAAGACAGAGGGAAAGGAAGGAAACCTCTGCCAAAGCAAGACCGTTATTTCTGTACCCGCCACAAGGTCAGGCGGCGCTCTCTGTTATGCTTTTAAAGAAGGATCCCATTTTCGTGACCTCACGAAAATGTTCATAGAAAAAGCACCGTGTGTTTACACGATGCTTTTGAACATATCAAATTCTTCGTAAGTCAGTTCCGTGAATTCTTTCCCTGTCTCTCTGCAATATTCTCGAATCCGCTTGAAATTATAGCCCGGCGAGCTGTCGGGAAACGGATCAGTCAGAGCGCCGTAATTGTCAAGAGGATTCTCCGCCATAGTATCTGTCATATAGTTTTTTCGCGCTCCTTTCTTCGATGGCCATAATTCTAAGTCTTGGGTTAATGAGCGTTGCGCCGAGCGATTCTTGATAATGCTTAATCAAATCCGACTTGGCAGTAAAGTATACATATCCGTCAAAACCTTGTTTGAAGCTCTCCCGAACAGCCTCTGCAAACAAATGGCCGCCTACACCAGAATACTCCTTACTTAGAAATGCAGGGTTGTGCGGGTTGTTAAACGGAGCAGCTTCAACTATATCAATCTTTACGGCATAATTGTTTGGATCCGGCTTTAAGGCAATTAAACCCTGTATGCGGTTATCTCCATCCGCTTTAATTCCGTGAATTGTATACCCGTTCTTACGCGGAATCATCCAGTCAAACTCCCAGTCCTTAAAATCGCGTTTTGTTGGAATAACCTCAACGACGGTGGTGTTTACAAGTTGTCCGTCATTCATTCTTTTAAGGCAAGGGGTAAGCTCATCAACCTCGATTTTAATTATACCATTTTCAGGCTGTTTTGCAATATTTTTTGCAGCTTTCTGCGCTTCCCGTGCTTCTTTCGGCCCGAACTCCGCAATGTTCCCGCGCTCGTACTGTGGCCGCAATCCTGCCGCCTTGCTGAACGCCTCATATTCCTCATTTAGACGACGATACCGTACAGCCTTTGTGGTATACTCCTCATCATCTCCGCGACCTTTGGCAGCGATCAGCTCGCGTTTAACTTTACGCAGGGACGCTTCAACCTGTCTCTGCTTTTGCGTCGCTTCGTAAAAGGTGTATTGCTTGCCCTCAAACTCAAAAGGCAGCGGGTCGATGTTCTCCAATTCCTCATCGGTGTATGTCCGCTCGGAAACGCCCTCAATCCAGATGTGGTACATATGGCGGCAGTTAGCGCCGCACAAGCCGTCCACCTCGTCAAGGCCGCAGACCTCGTATATAGACGGGTAAATATCGCCGGTACGGACGGAATAAACGCGCCCCTGCCATTTCTTATGGCTCGCCCATGGCGTTTTGCCCTCTCCATCTCGCGCCCCGCGGTGCGCTGTAACCTCTCTGTATGGCGTGTCAAGCAACGTCGCCGTCTGCTCCGTGTACTGCCGGGAAAGCTGTGTAACGCCCGTCATAACAGCTCTGCGGGCGGCAACGTCAACGCGGTTATGCCAGCCGGATTCATAGTCAACGTACTGCAAGCCGCTGTCCGTCAGCATCTTCGTTGCGTCACGGATCGCCACGTTATAGCTCTGCCCGCTCTCCACGCGCATCAACGCATCGTCAAGGACGCGCTGGTACATCCGGCCTATATCATCGACCTTTACCGTTCCGTCCGGCGCTCTGTACGCAAAGCCCATGCTTCGGGTAATGTTCGTCAGCTCTCCGAGCGTCTGCATCTCAATGGCGTTGATTTCCCGCATGAACAAGTCGGCATTGAAGTTGTTTTCACCGAGAATGAGGTTGTCGTCGATCAGCGTATCAAAATACTGCTGATTGCGTTGGACGGCCTTGTTCCATGCGGTGTCAAACTCGCTCTGCGTGAGCTTTAGGGTCTTTCGGATATACTCGTTGATTTTTTTGTAATCGTATCCCCTCCGCTGCAAAGACCGTATGTGCTCTATCGCCGTCTCCGTCATTTCTCCGGTCATGGCAACACGGGAGCATATATCCTCAAGGATTTGTTCTTCTAAACGCTGATAGAGCCGCATAATCGGCAGGGGCAGGGAGTACATAAACTCCGGCGTGATTGGATATTTTGCCATTACTCATCGCCCGATACAAGCGCCTCCATCTTCGGCAAGGCGGCTTTTGCCGTCGCCTCATCCTCGTTCATATAGCGCATTCTGAACTCATACGGCTGCATGATCCCCATCTGCACCATACGCGCATCTCGGTTGAACTCCGATTCCTTGTCCTCGATGATCGAATCGTCAAAGTCAACCGTGATCTCAACGTCCTCATCCAGCCCAGCATTCATGTAAGCATTGCCCATTCGGAGCAGGACGCGGCACAGCTCAATGAGAGCGCTTTCAAGGATGATCTCGTGCTTTTTGATCGTGCGAAACATCTCGGAGTTTTCGCTGATAATTTGCGTCGCCGTAGAGACGTTGCCATTGTCGTATTTGTAATGGTTCTCTCCGAATCCGCACTTGCTCGACAGGAGATTTAGCATATCCTGAATACCAGCGTTGTGTTCCGCCGTGCGAAGGTTCATGTTGATCTCTTTGATGATGTCGCCGTCCTTACCGTCAGCGGGAAGAACATAAAAAACAACATCGCTTGTATCGAAGAGCGGCTCGCCCGTGTGGAAATCCTTTGTTGCCTGCGGTTTGAGCATGACGCGCTTCTTACCAAGTTGGAACTCGTTCACATAGCTGTCATATGTCAGGTCAACGCCCTTTAGCTGATCTATGGCATTGGCAAACACTGAAATGCCCATCGGCAGGGTTGCATCAACATTGTTGACGATGTTCAGCCGGTCAATGACAAACATACGCTGCGTGAACGGCGTATGCACGACCGGAGCTACATTTTCAAACCCCGGCACATCGGCAAGGTTCACCTCCGACAGGCTGCCCTTTGTGTCACGATACAAAAGGTTTTCGATGTCGTATGTTCCCTTTTCCGTGCGCTTGTGGATGCAGATGTAAAGGTACGAATCTTCCTTGATGGACTTGTGCGATCCAAACGCGCATTCGGTTACAATGCCGTTCTCCCATGTAAGAGGAAGGATAAGGTCGGCCGGTACATAGTCAATGCGGATTTCCCCGCCGCTGCCGTTCACCTTGCCGGTCTGCTCATCAACAGACGCATTAACGACCGTCGGAACGTATGCAACCGTGCCGCGAGCCGCCTTGATCTCCTGCATCTCGTTCGATTTGACGGTGAAGTTGTTCCGCTCAAAAACGGAATCGATAAAATCCTGCTCTGGCTTCCCCTCAAGCGTTATCTTGCACTTTTCATTGAGCAAGAGGTTCGCCCAGTCCTCACAGACCTTTTTCGCCATGCCGAGAGAGTACAGGCGGCATTGGACGTGCTTCATACCGTTCCAGATGCGGTAACGGTGGAACCGCTTCACATATCCGTCGTACCAGCTCTTCCAGTTCTCTATGTAAGTGTAAAACTCTTCTGGCACGGTGGTGTAGCCACGTGCCCGTAAAACCTCGTAAATGTTCATGCTCTCACTCCGTACAATCTAAATACCCTCTCCATCCCGTACCGCGCGGCAGAAATAAAGTGGTCGTCTTTATCCGGGTATCCGCTTATGACGTTTCCGTCTTTGTCTCGTTCGTATTCGTAGTTTATAAACTCTTTATACGCCTCCGGCGTCCTCATCGGGTCAATGACAATCCGGCGGCATTGAAGCCACTTCATCCCGTATTCAACGCTGCCAGGGCCTTTTATTGCGGCTCTTGCATCAACGCCGCTTGCTCGCATATCAGCAACGCTCTTCGGTTCGGCGCTATCGCAAACAACAGGGAAGTCGTCGTATCCTTGTTGTTTGATCCACGCGGCATTGTCGGCATTGCTTGTCTTGTTGCTTCGGTGCTCGTCAATGAAATACAGCGTCTCGTTTGTTACATCGTAGTGCATACGCAGAAACGCGAACGGGTCGGGATACCAACCGAAGTCAACGCCCTGATATATCCTGTCAAACCGCGCTATCTCATCATCCGTGATCGCCCGCGCTGTGATGTTGTCAAATACGTTTCCGCCGTCGCCGTTGGGTACGCCGAGATATTCATGCTCGTATGCCGCCGGGTTGACCTCTTTCAGGTGTTCCGCGTCGTTGAGAAACATCGTTCCGAGCCATTCGGCGGGAGCGTCCATATAGGTCGAGTGATGGACAATGCGGTTTTTGTCAGGCTCTAAAAGCTGCTGATTCACCCAGTTTGCGCGGCTCTTTGGCGGGTTGTATGATCCGAAGAAATAGGAATCAACGCCGCCGCGGAGTACCGATTGCTTAACGCTTCGTTCTTCCGCAGCACCGGCGAGCTGGTCGCGTTCTTCTATCCAGAGAATCCCTATATACCCAAACGGCGGCTTTATGGATTTCAGCTTTACCGGATCGTCGCAACCGCGAAAATATATCTTTTGCCTGGTCTTCTTTAGCGTGATCTCCGGCGGGTGAGTTTTGAAATCAAACTCGTTAGTAAGCCCCATCTCGTTTATTGCCCATTGGATTTGAGAAAACACACTGTCCTTTAACGTGTTCGTCTGCTTTCGCACAACACAGGCGTGCATCATGGGGTTGTTTTTCAAAAGCTCCGTGAGCTTTTCCGATATATACGTCGATTTCAGACCGCCGCGCCCGCCCTCGAAGATATAGTCTCTGTTCGGCTCGATCTTGCGGTTGATGTCAACAAATGCCTTTCCGATTAGGTCAGCGGGTATCCTGCACGGCTTATCCTCTGCCGCAGCGTCGTTTGTCCAGTTTTCCCACCGGTCAACGGCCCTGTCATCGCCGCTTATCGCCTTGCCGTATACGCCAGCTACAATAGCCGCATTACATGTCATGTCCTCGTCATCAATGGCGAGACCGGCGCGCGTGATCTGGCTTTTGAGCTTTTCCGGCGCAGGCTGCTGTGCTATCGACTTTGCGAGAGATGCAAGGCTCTTATTGGCCCTGCGAGCTTCCACAGAGGCTATGCCGCCCTTTTGGGCGATTTCCCTTTGTTCTTCCTTTGTTCTTTTGTTCATCGGAACAAGGTTTTTTGTATTCCCTTTTCGTGGCATACCCTCCCTCCCTTGAAAATAAAAAACGCCGTTCTGAATTATCAAAACGACGATTCGTGTTTAATTAAAATGGCAAGCGCACGGACTCGAACCGTGATTTCCGCTTACGCGGCGTGCTCCTTATCACTACTACTTGCCTTTGCTTCTTCAACCGTCATGGAGCAGCACCGCCTTTTCTCCGGTAAAGTTTTCCCACCTCTTTATGATGACATCGACATACCTCGGGTCAAGCTCCATGCAATAGGCATTTCTGCCGTTTTGCTCGCACGCCATGATCGTAGTACCGGAACCGGCGAAAAGGTCGAGGACAGCATCGCCGCCCTTTGTGTTATTCTGGATTTGATAATCAAACAGAGCAACGGGTTTCATCGTCGGGTGTTCTTTGTTCTTCGTCGGGCGGTCAAACTCAAGAACCGTTGTTTGCTTCCGGTCGGATGCCCATAGATGACCTGCGCCGCTTTTCCATCCGTACAAACAAGGCTCGTGCTTCCATTGGTAGTCCTGCCGCCCCATTACCATAGAGTTTTTGACCCATATAAGGACTTGCCGAACTTCCCAGCCGACCATCTGGCACGCCGATTCAAAAGCCCATGTCTTTAGAATGGCGTGCCAGATGTAAAACACCGCGCCGGGTTTCATTACTCCATCAGCGGCGGCAAACGCATCGGAAAGAAAGGATATAAACTCTTCATCCGAACGATTGTCATTTTCGATTTTCAGCGCGTCTTTTGTTTTTCCGGTGTAATCGACCCCATACGGGGGGTCAGTAAGAAAAAGGTCAATCTGCACCCCCCCGGTAAGCGTTTGTACGTCACCTGCGGACGTGCTGTCACCGCACATCAAACGATGCCGACCAAGCTGCCAGACATCACCTCGTTTTGCCGTCGGAGCTTCGTCCGACACTTCCGGGGCTTCGTCTTCGACAATCTCTGCCGGATCATCCGCAGTCAGTCCCCAATCGAAGTCAAACGCGGACAGGTCGATCTCCGGCAGCTCCATCGAAAGAAGATCCATATCCCAATCGCTCTCGTTGGTCTTATTGTCCACGAGGCGCAGCGCGTTTACCTGTTCCGTCGTTAGATCATCTACACAGACGCACGGCACTTCTTCCATGCCAAGTTTCTTCGCGGCAAGGACGCGGCAATGCCCGATGACGATCACGCCGTCGCGGTCTATTACTACAGGCTGGACAAATCCGTATTGCCGGATGCTCTCCGCCACGTTGTCGATCTGCCGCTTATCATGCTTCTTCGCGTTCCGCGCATACGGCACGGTTTCCCCGATGGGAATATTTTTTACATCCATAACCTTCTCCATCTCCGCCGCCCCCTCCGCTGCGTACGGCTTTCCCGCCTTTCGGCTTCGCCCAAAACAAAAAGCCGCGCTTTGGCGCTCGGTGATCGTCCGGCGTCTCTGCGTGGCTTTGGATGATACTATTATACCACGGATTTTTGAAAAGTTACTGTCTCGAAACTTCCATCAGATTGCCGCGGAGCTGTACCGGGCGGCGCAGTAGTTTTCCAGCGCCCGCATTGCTCGCTTCCATACCGTTGCTTCCTCAGCAATGGCAAGCTCCTGACACAGCCGCTCCGCGCCTTTCTTCTGCCTGTCGATGTACAGCACCTCAAGGATTCGTCGCTCTTCTTGCGTCAGCGTTGCAAGGGCTTGCTTTGTCAGTTTTATTTCCGTCTCGGCAAAGTGCAAATGCCGCGTAAGGCTATCAATCAGGCAGATGCTGTTGTTCATACGTTCCTCATACGATGTGCCGCCGCCCTGCACCGGGGCCGTCCCCGTGGATGCGCTTTTAATGGATGTCATCCGTTCGCGCTCCATGTTGATCTCCTCCGGTATGGACAAAATCGCCGCCTCGTTTTTCCGGAGGTTGAACAGGTCGGCCTTGCATTTCATTTTCCAGAGTTCGTTCACTTTCTCACCTCGTCATTCAATGTTAAACACGCTGTGCCGCGTTTTTATTTTTATCGCGTTAATTTATAAGCGCGAATATCCGAAACGTTTGCAGCCTCCCTTGCAAGCCGTGTTTGCAGATTCTCAATCTCCGAGCTGCTGCATTGCTGAATGCGGCGCGAAAGCAAAAGCGTATCGTAGAGCAGCCGCTTCGGTGGAACAATGTGGAACGTAATCCCTGTATCGTACCTTGTCCCGCAATACTCGCACACATCTCCGGTGATCGGCGCTCCGCAGTTTAGGCAGTTGGCTTTACTGCTCATCCGTCCTCCCATTGGCTGGGACAGCATAGCTTTCTTTTCCATTTTTCATTTTCTCCTTCGTATTTGTCGATAAGCATATTGAGATCGTACAGGCCGCTCATGGTGATGCGGTCGGTTTCGTAGAGGTTGTCGCGGAAGGCGAGAAGTTCGGAGACGGGGACAGCGTCAACCGCAGGAATCTTTTTCATTTCTTCGATTACCAGATCGGAAACGTATATTCTGTTCTGCGGGCTTTCTGCGTCAATCAACCTCGCCATTCCGAACACCCCCCGTTATCCCGCCACACACAGCGGGAGCATTTGCCGTAACAGGGTTTATGCATCATCCTTTACCTCGCTTTCGAGCCATTTTTCAATGTCCGGGTATTTTGCGCTGTCGCCAAGCGAACACAAATAGAAGAACGGGCATTCATTGCAATTCTCGATGTCGGGGATGATGCACTCTGGTATCCGCGCGACGTAGACTAAAATAGCCGCCATTTCGTCAAGGCGCATGCCCGTGATCTTCTCAAAGTTCGTCATCGGGTTTGTTGTCCTTTCTTCTAAGTTCAATAATGTTCAGTTCCTCGATTGCCACCGAACGGAGAAGAGCAGCCTTGATGCATAGCAGTTCTTCCGGTGTGCAATCGCGGCTGTCAAATGTGATTGTTGGATGAAACTTTTCCAGCAGCTTTTTGTAGATTTGCTCGCGGTGTTCGCATTCTTGAATCGTCATTCCGCATCGTCCTTTCTCTGATAGCAATTCAGCAGCGGGTCTATCGGATCGCAGAAGCAGCAGGGTTTCCCGTCCGTTGCGCTCGGCGGGTAGTGTATGCAGGATTCACAGTCGTTCATTCCGCACCGTCCATTCGAGCGCCGCAGTTGGGGCAGTAATTGTCCTTCCAAAGCAGTTCTTTCTTGAAACAATTACAACATCTACTGCATCTCCAAGCAGCCTTTGGCGTTCTGATGAGTTCAAAACCGCTATAATCCGGCTCAACCCAATCTGCTTCTTCCCACCGCCCATGCCGTACAGGCGCAACTTCGGCGGCGGGGAAGTCCTCAAGCTCGCTTGCCAAATCTTCATAAGCTTCGGCGATGATTCCGCTTTCGCCGCCCAGCTCTTCAAATGCGCTCTGTGCTTCTTTCGCTTCCTTGCGGATATAGGCGATAACGCCGATCTTTTTCACGTATTCAGCCATCGTTTTCTCCTTTCGGAGGTTCGGGAATATAAGAAACACATTTCCACGATACTCCCTTTACTGCATTTTGAATGGTTCTTTTGGAAACACCATATTTATCTGCAAGCTTTTGGAACGATGTTCCTTTATATGCTCGCTCCCATCTTGCATCCTTTACTTTTTTTCGAGTTAATTTTGCCCGCCCTTGTTCTTCTCCGACGGAAATAATATTTCTTCCTTTAGCTTCTCGATCATTGACATTATCTTGACGTGTTCCGGCGAAAAGATGAGACGGATTCACACAGCATGGGTTGTCGCACTTGTGGCAAACTTCCATTCCGTCCGGAATTTTCCCTTTATGCAATTCGTAAGAAACACGATGCGCCGACGCGCTTTTTCTCGTGCCATCTTTTCTGCTCCCTATAATCATTCGCCCATAACCATTGCGTTTCGACCCCTGCCATTCCCAGCAACCAGAAACGCTATCAACTTTAACGTGCGACATCAAACGATCTTTCAGTTTATCCATTTCTATCCTCCACATAAGGCGTTGGCAACGGCATCCATGCAAACACACGCGCGTCAACTCCGAGCGAATCACTCGCGCCCGTCCAATGACCGCCATACTGGTAAGCGATCTCGTGGGTTTTGAATATTCGGTTGTAAGAGCCATAACGGAAGTATTCATACCAGATAAGAACGAGCTCGCCCGGTTCCGGCAACTTATCCTTGACGCTGATCCATTGCGGGACGGAGACGGCGGGCGCGTTTTTCAAATTGTCGAGTGCATCCATCCAGCCTTGTTCATAAGCGTCATCAAGGTTGTCCGTCTGATATTTGCGGTATTCTTTGGGCAAAACCGGCGTTGTCATCGCCGCTTCGCGTTCTATGTATTCAGCCATTGTCAGCCCTCCTATTCCATGCTTCGATTGCTTCCTCCTGCGCATCATAAAGACACGTTTGCGGGTGGCACAAGCATAATGCGTACCCGCATCCCACCCGGTATCGTTTTACATGCTTAACAACCGTATCCCCGGAAGAATAGTCGCAGTCGATATCGCGAAAACCAGCCACCCGTATGGATGGGCTCTTTCCGCAAAAAGGACAAGGTTTCAATCTGTCCATTTCCAGCCCTCCCAAGATATCGCCTGTCCGCAATGCTCGCAGTATGTCACTCTCTCCCCTCCGCCGGTGAACTCCCAATGCGGGAGGGAAAAATCACACACCGGGCAAACGGCCTCTTTCTTCGGCGTGCCCCATGTTCTGTCTATGTCCTCGTTCGGCTTTTTCGGGATCAGCCTCCGAATCGCTGCCACAGCTTCTTTAATGGCTTCGCTCCCATCGGGAACACAGTCAGCAAGGGTGTCGATCTGCTCGACAAGAATGAAAATAGCCTCTTTGTAGGTCACGTCATCATCTCCTTCTCATATTTGCAGCTTGTCATATCGCAGTCCTTTTTGTCCGCGCACACGCTGCATCCGTGCTTTTTAAAGAACTCCGCATCGCTTTTTGTAGGTCGTCCTGGTTTACAGATTTTTGGCGGCTGTTCTGGAATGGCCTTTGCACGCTTCTTGACTTCGACATCCGTTTGTTTCGGGGTAGTCTCCCGCGCGGGAGTTTTCCCGGTCAAGTCGGATTTCAGCTTTCTGCACATCCGCATACGTGCAGCCCTTTCCGATCTCATTTCGCAGGATAGGCATCCGCAGGATTTTGTGCGCCCAAACACAAGGTTGTTTTGCATGACGATCTTTTCTGTTCCGCAGTCACAGCGGACGCGCCAGAAAATAAAGCCCTTCCTATCCGGCACATCGGCGAGACCGAGAACGACGAGACGTTCAAACCTCTGTCCGGTCAAATCCTTTCTCGGTCGCGCTTTCAAAACCGCTCTTGCCTTGTCGAGCGCTTCCCTTGAAGCATCGGATTTCAGACAGCCGCAGGACTTTGTAGCGCCGTTTCGCAGGAGATAACCGGCAATCACTTTTTCCGTTCCGCAGTCGCATTTGCAAAGCCAATGTGCTCCGTCATGTTCGGCGTGATCGTATTCAATGACCGTCAGGCGTCCGAAGCGCTGACCGGTCAGGTCAATTCGTTTCATCACAGCCTCCGCTTGGCATATAAAGCCATCAAAAGCGCCTCGGCACAGCCGTCATGCTCTTTGCGGCATCCCGGCGGGATGAGATTCATGTTGGGGAAAAGCCGCTTGCAGACCTCAATGGACGTGTTCTTGTCGGCGGTGACGGAAAATTCCTTCTTCCACTTCTGCGGACGGACAAGCTCATAGGGGATCTCGTACGCCTCCAACATCCCTTGCAGCCAGCCGAAGCCCTCGCCGAAGTGGAACATGGACGTAACCCCCTGCCCCGGCATGGCGCTAACGTGCTCTAAGCAGCACACAGCGCTTTTCCCGGCAAGCTCGGCGAACATGGCGCGGTATATGTCCTTGTCGTAGCGGAAAACAAGGGTTTCCTCCCCGTTCAGAATGGCAAGTGCGCCGTTCTTGCCGGGGTCTATGCCGATGTAGGTCATTGGATATCGCCTCCCCACTGTTCAGCCATTGCGTCCGCAATGCCAGGATAAGTTTTAGATCGTTCTTTCGAGTGGTTACTTCCGAGCCACCAAATTCTCGCTCTCTCCTTTTCGGGAAGTGTCATCATGCGCTCATAAACATTTTCCGTCTCTTGCAGCAGCGGGAGATTCTTGAGCCATAACGCTGTCTTTTTCTGTTCGGGGTGTCCGAATTGCCAGGGATTAATGATCTGATCCGGTTTTCGATAAAGCGTACTCATTATGCAAATGGGATTCTCAATTGCAATCTTTTCAACATCTGCTTCGGCAAATTTCAAGAAGAACGCCGCGGATTCGTATTTCAGACTTAGGGGTTTAGTGCCGTCTTTGAACCATCGCATTCCCGATACCGCCAGGTGCGTGCAAGGCGGATGGGCAATCAACAAATCCCACCGGCCGATATCATGCGTCTGTCCGTCCATGGTGGTCACTTGCCCCCCCTCTATGGCCTTTAGTGCGTCGCCGAGAATGTGCCATTCGGGATGACCGCCGGACGGCTCCTGTATGTCGCAGCTGTAGGCCTCGTGTCCGCGCTTTCGGAACGCGATGCACACCCGCTGCGATTCTTCGCAGGCAATCAGGACTTTCATCGGTTAACCACCTCCCCAAACAACAACCATGCTCGGAAACGGTGCGCTGTTTGTTGCGTTTCCGAATTTCAGACGCCCGCGAACAAAGCGAATTTCGGCTTTGCCGTAAATGAACTCGTGGAACCATCGTGTATCCGTCCGAGCCGGAAGCAGCATAACGACGGTGTTTCCGTTCGTCTTGTGTTCCTCCCACGCTTTCTGCACCCACCGGCCAATCTCGCGCCCGTAAGGGGGATTGCAGAACACCGTGTGTCCCCACCACGAACAGGCGAGGCCATTTTGTTCTTTTGTGAAGAACTTTTCACATTTGTGGTTCTCTTCGCTCGCCGCCGGGTCGAGCGTAAAATGAAATTCTTCGTTCAGCGCGTCGAAAAACTCCTGCGGCGTCGCCCACTCATCCGTGGCGGAACTGAACATTACTTCTCGGTTCATTCTTCCGCCTCTGCGATCTCACCGTTTCGGAGGGCAAATTCCTTTTCCGCCTGTTTGATGATGCTGCCGCCGTAAGAATCGCGCGTCAGCGCGAAGAACTCTTCGGGCGTCAACGTATCGCTGTCGATGTCAACATCATGCTGCCGGGCGAACTCTCGCCGTCCCTGCTCGCAGCTTCCGGTGAGGCGGTGGTGCCACGAGAAAAAGTCCATGGCAGGACGCTTGACGCCGGACTTGAACTCCGCACAGAACGCCTCGATGCGCTCCTCTGTCGGCATATCGTCAAACAGCTTTTCGAGCAGCGCCTCCCGCGCCTTGTGCAGCGTCTCGCCGTGGGCAAACGTGTTGCCCTGCTTACACACAAAGGTCGGGGCAAGCAAAAAATCGGGGCCAACGATAAAGCCCTTGGCAACGTTGCCGATGATGCGCGTGAGGATCGTCGGCACGCCGTCAATCATATCGACCGGCTGACCGTTTAGGGATTTTAAGCCGTCGCCGGAGCCGGAGCCGTAGCCGGAGCCGGAGCCGTCGCCGTAGCCGTAGCCGGAGCCGTCGCCGTAGCCGGAGCCGTAGCCGGAGCCGGAGCCGTCGCCGTAGCCGTAGCCGGAGCCGGAGCCGTCGCCGTAGCCGGAGCCGTCGCCGTAGCCGGAGCCGTCGCCGTCGCCGTAGCCGGAGCCGGAGCCGGAGCCGTCGCCGTAGCCGTAGCCGGAGCCGTCGCCGTAGCCGTAGCCGGAGCCGGAGCCGGAGCCGTCGTTGCAAAAATCCGTATGGAGGAAAGCCTCCCGCGTCAGCACTTCCATTCGCGCACCGCCTTGATGCTCGCTTCGGCCTTCTCCGTGCAGGGGATGATCTCGATGGCGTCGAGAATCGTGATCTCCTCCACCGGCGCCGGGAACCTGCAGTTTCCTGGATCGCTCGTGCCATCAATGGCGAGCTGTGAAATGCTGGCTGCGCCGTACCAGCGCCAAATGCGGCGGCAGTCGGTGAGCTGGACTTCCTTCCCCTCACGGGCGGCGAGGGTTCCCGCGAACACGCCGGAGCGGTCTCCGCGAACGATAACGTACTTTCCGATGTTGGGTTCTTTCATGTTGTTTTCCTTCTTTCAAAAAATTTTTAGGATTTCAGAATTTCGTTTGCAAGCTGCCGTTTTTCCTTTCCTCGGTCGGCTCGCATATCGCCGCCCTTGCAGCGGAACTGCGGCGCTTCCCCGTTCAGGCGGGAGAAAATGCGCTGATATGTCAGATTGTCCGTCGGCTGGGTGATGTCGATGTTCGTCGTGACGATCGTCGGCAGGCGCGATCTCATGCGGTCGTCGATGATCTGGAACATCTTCTCGGCGGCGTATTCTGTGTTGCGTTCTGCGCCGAAATCGTCCAGCACAACAAGCTCAAACGTTGCCAGCCGGTTTCGGATGATGTCGGCCTCGGCAAACATCCGGTCGAGCAGATCGACCGTTGAGACCATCCAGACGCGATACCCCTGGTCTAAAAGCTCGTTGGCAATGCTCGCCGCCGCGTATGTCTTGCCGCAGCCGACAGCGCCTGAGAGCGTAAACGACAGGCCGTTTTCCAGAATGTCCGTCCAGCGGTGGATGAACTTCTCGGCAAAGAACATGGACGGGTTGCCCGTGGAGTTGTCAAAGGTCATGCCCTCGTATCCGCGCAGCCACTCTGCCCGGCGTTCCTCATTGAGCCGCTGGTAAGCGTCCTCGGCAGTCTTTTTGCGGGCATCCAATCCGCACCGGCAAAGACAACAGACAACGATTTCTTTTGTCCCGGCAAAAATGCGGCATTCTTTCGGCTCGCCGCATTTGCCGCAATGGAGCAGGCCGTCTTCCCCGATGTAATCGCCCGATACGGCGGGGTTGTTTCGTTTCGCGCGTTCGGCAATGCCGCCGATAACGTCTTCTGTCAGCATGGCAAGTCCTCCATCGTGTCATAGTCTGGTGTCGCAAAGCGACCGGTTTGTTTTGGTTTGTCCTCCCGCCTCTCCCATGTACGGACGCAGGCTTTCCAGTCCTTCATGGGCTGATTGCCCACCTTCCAGCCCTTGGAGGCGTAGAAGTCTACAAAGCGTTCGGCGTCAACGCTGTTCCCGCGCTCCCGGCAATAGGCTGCAACCTCTTCCACGGTGGGGCGGTGCGCGCGCGCATTATCTTTCACACCGTCAGGTGGGAAAGATATGTCCTTGTCTTTGTCTTTGTC
>ERZ1034855.125-NODE-125-length-41716-cov-82.493243_pt1 | contig 41716 bp, 45 predicted proteins | sample MGYA00520699_ERZ1034855 | MGnify/ENA primary metagenome ERZ1034855 (study PRJEB33766, sample SAMN09781730) | gut metagenome | biome: gut microbiome | host: Homo sapiens | place: Madagascar | study: EMG produced TPA metagenomics assembly of the PRJNA485056 data...
GCGGGGAGCTGTTGGTGGTCCAGCCCGTTGCCAGCCAATAGGGCTTGGAGGTCAGCGGCAGGATGCTGCGGTGCTTGCGGTACTCGTCAATGGTCAGCGCCCGCACGACGGCCAGGGGCTTGCCGTAGTCCGTCATGCCGTCCATGGTGGTCAGGTCGATGGGCCGCTCCACCACGGCGGAGAAGATGGCCGGGTGCTTGTCCCGCAGCCAGCGCTCCACGGTTTTGGAAAGCAGGCTGCCCGCGTAGTTGTTGTGGTCCTCGCGCTCGGCGTCGTCATCCTCGAACTGGCAGCACTCCGGCAGCGTGTCGGCGGCCACCGCAAAGGCGGCGTCCAGGTCGTCCTCCAGCTTCACAAACTCCACGCCGTCGAGGGTGAAGCGTTCGCCCCGACGTACCTGTGCCAGGGCCAGGTCCTTCATTTTCATGTCCTTGTCCTCCTCTTTGGTTTACTGGCCGCTCTCGGCGGTCGTGGTGGTCCGCCGGTTGCCCCGGCGGCGGATTGCCTCTTGAAACGTCCTTTGAGCCAGGCGGGGGTCATACTCCGGGCGCTGGTTTTTGTCCAGCTTGCCCGTGTCGCCTCGTCGCAGCTCCTCATAGATCGTTGCGGGGTGGCATCCGATTTTGTAGGCGATGTCCAGCACGCGGGCTTCCTCCTGGTACATCTTTGCGATTTTCTTTCGGTCCTGGAAATCCAGGTACTTGCAGGCCATCACGCGCACCCCCTTTCCTGGGAAAAAATAAGGCCCGAAGGACTGTTTCATCCTTCGGGTTTTACGATAGCATTTGCGAAGCCAAATGTCAATACTAAAACCCGAATTTCTTTGAAAAATTTTTTATAGTCTTTATAGGCTTGCAAGAAACACGTTGAAAAGTTCCGCAGAGGTGTGCCAGTCCAGGATTAACCGTGGGTAATTATTTATCCAGTCCTGGACCCGGCGCACCTCTTTTTGTGTTACCTTGCGGAAGTCCGTGCCCTTGGGGAAAAACCACCGGATAAGCTGGTTCTGCTTCTCGTTGCTGCCGCGCTCTCCGGGGGACCTGGGGTGGCAGTAGTAGACGTGGGTGCGCTTCTCTCCAGGCAGCAGGCAGGAGCGCTCCATGCCCTTGCAATCGGCAAATTCGCTCCCATTGTCAACGGTGATGCTCTTGAACACCTGCCGGAACATAGCGGTCCCCATGCGCCGCTCCAGCCGGTCCAGAACGCCCACGACGCTGGCGGCGGTGTCGTCGTGCATCTTGCGGATGATCTCGTCCCGCGTCACGCGTCCGGTGAGGACGCACAAGGCGGCCTTGGTGCCCTTCTTACCCACTACGCTGTCCATCTCCCAGTGGCCCGGCTCCTCCCGGTTGTTGATGTGCTCCGGGCGATGCTCGATGCTGTCCCCTCTGGGGGCTTTCGCCGCTTTCACGCGGTTGTAGGTCCGCTTCTGGTCGCTCTTGTAGCGCAGCTCCTTGTTGGTCAGGGGCCACAGGTCCCCGTTCTCGATGTACTTATACACAGTCTGACGGCATAATGTGCAGGAGAAGGTGGTCTCCGGCGTTTTGCCCAGCATGGAGCAGGCAGCAGACGGGGAATACCCCTCGGAGATGGTTTTGACCAGCCACCGGGCCAGCCGGTGGTCTTTGCCTATTTTCAGAGGCTTTTCCATGTTCTTCTTACGGTCCAGGTGGTAGTCCTTGGCGACATCGGCGGAGTAGGAGATATAGGTGGTCAGGTCGCTGCGTTTCAGCTCCACCGCGCCTCTCCGGCACTCGTCGTAGACCGTGCTGTGATGCACGCCCAGATAGCGGGCGATCTGCGGCTTGCTGTACCCCTCGCGGAGCATTTTTTCAATGGTCAATCTGTCGTTCCAGGTCAAGTGTGCGCCCTTATATCTCGGCATAGGAAAACCTCCATTTGCAATACTTTTGCATAGCATTTGTATATCTTTAGCACACTTTTTTCGGCCATGTCAATAGCCCCGGAAGATGCAAAAATCCCCCTACTATCCGTAGGGGGATTTCAAAATTTTTTATTCTTTTCCGGTCAGCCAGTCCATCGTCACGCCCAGGACCTCGGCAAAGATTTTCAGTTCGTAGTCCGTCACGAAACGGTCCCCGGTCTCTATCTTGCTGATGGCCTCCCGCTCGATGAACACACCCTTGACCTGCATCCTTGCAGCGAGGTCCGCCTGGGAGATGCGTTTGGTCGCCCGCACCTGGTGGATGCGGTCCCCGGAGATATTCTTTTGTCCCTCAAAATCGTAAATCTTCACACGCAGCCCCTCCTTGGCACCTTGACAGTACCACGGAAAAGGACTATCTTTGTAATAAAGATTTACAACCTTTATCGTTTTGGTACAAAAAGTGGGAATATCTCACTTCACGTCCGGCAGCTTCTCCAGCATACCGGCGGCCTCCAGCAGATTGTAGATGATCTGGGCCGTGGCCTCGCGGGTGATGGGCTTCTGCCATCCGTAGTTGCCCGCACCGTCTCCGGCGAAGATACCCTTGCGCTTGCAGTAGTCGGTGGCCTCCTTGGCCCAGGCGGAGGGGTTGTCCCCGGTGTCGGCGCAGCTCGTGAGCTGTTTGGTGTCCATAGCTTCTTCATCCTTTCCGGCCTTTGCGGCCTCCAGTCTTTTGTTGACTTCTGCGGCGATCTGGCCGTGGCGGCTGTAAAGCCAGTCACCAGGGCAGGCTTTCGCCGCAAACCAGCGATGGACGGTCATGTTCTGCTGGTCCACTTTTCCGATAAGAGACTTGTCGCCCTTCCAAAGCAGCCTGGGGATGCCGTTGCGCTGGCAGATGTCCACCAGCAGATCAATGAGGGACTTGTAGGCCGCGTCGGAGACCGGCCACGGGTCCTTGGCAACGGTGTTCGCCACCTCAATGGTGACGGCCCGGTTGTCGTTGCTGGCGGAGGAGGTACACCACGAACGGTTGGCCTCGTCCACATACAGGCCGATGCGCCCGTCGCTGCCGATGCCGTAGTTGCTGCTGGCCTGGCGTTCCTTGTTCTGGAACAGTTCGCCGCAGCGCTCCACGGACAGGTTCCCGGCCATACAGTGGATGGAGATGGTGTCGATGGCGTGCTTGCGCTTGCCGGAATGGTTGGGGGACAGCTTGGTGTAGCTGACCAGCGGGCTGTTACTCATTGCCCGCACCTTCTTTCAGAACGCCGTGGTTGAGTTCGTAGACGGCGGCCTCAATGAGCGCGTCGATGCGTTCCTCGTCCAGGGTGATGCCGTGCTCCGCCAGCCAGTTGAGGACGTAGGCTTTCTTCTCCTCGCCGCGCCCGCTGCCACGGTAGATTTGCTCCGCCGCCGTCACAGCGATCTTCACCCAGGCATTGATCTCCGCCTGCTGCTGGGCCGTGGTCCGGCTCTTGATATAGGGAATGACCACGGCGGTGATGACGGCAGCCACAAGGGCAGCCGCCGCTTCAATGATGGTCGTAATATCCATGATGTGCTCCTTCCTTTACTCCACGATTTCCCAGTCGTCGGCCAGCATATCCGCCTGGCTTGCAAGCCATCCCATTTGCACGCCGGAAGTGCCGCAGAATGCGATGGCCTTGTTGCCGATGGCCTCGTGGTTGGCGTTGACGATTGTTCCCTCCGGGGACGTGTAACTGATGGCGGACGCCAGCTCAATGTGCTGGTTCTTCCCGTTCCAGCCCGCCCGTCTGCACTTCTTCCCCTTCTTCATGGCCTCGATAGCCAGACCGAAGTTCATACTGTCGATGGGGCGATACGCCGCCTCGAACACCGCCTTGGGGCTAAAGCTCTCGTACCCGTCCGGGTAGCGGACCTTATAGCCCTCCTCATCAGGGACCATGCCCATGGGGATGGGCTGGTCCTTCTCATAGACTATACAGCCTTTGCGAATAGCGGGGATCGCCTCAATGATTTTCGTGCCGATATAGGTTTTCATTTCGATTTCCTCCTTTAGCAATCTCGTTTGATTTTCTTCTCCGGCGCGTTGCTCTTGCCGAACACTGCTCCGTCGTTGTGCTCAAAGATGTTCTCCACCACCTTGAGGACGTTCACGCCCAGGATGGTCTCGATGGCCTGCTTGGACAGGTCCACCACCGGGAACACCTGGCCCAGCCGCACCGTGGCGTACAGGGCGATGAGGTAGGACATCGTGACCCACCCCAGCGCGGCGATCTGCGTTGTCACGAACAGCCGCCGCGTGGTTGTCTTAATGTTCTTCATCTCGTACCGCCTCCAGATGGTCAATGCGGTGGTGTGCGGACTTGGCGCTGGCCTCCACGGCAGCCAGACGGCCCTCCACTGCTGTGTTGGTCTTGCGCTGCTCCCGCTGTTCCGTCTTGATCTCGTCCGTGTTGGACTTGATGTACCCCAGTTCTGTCAAAACGGTGCCGAGCTGTTGGCCGCTGTTCCTGTCGTCTTTCCCCTTGTTGCGGGAGAAGGTGGCATAACTGATGACCGCACCCAGCACCGTGCATACCAGCCCCACAATGATGTTCCACTCCATTGGTATCACCTGCCTTTCCCATTGAGCATATCAAAGCCCCGCATCCTTTTCGCCCCGAAGCAGATAAAAATTTGAAAGAGAGGGATTGCCCTATGATCTGGATTGAATTTGCCGTCAGCGCCCTTGTGACCGCTGCAACATACGGGGCAGGGCCTATGCTTCTGACTCTGCTCCGAAAGAAACCGCTCCGTGTCCGATACCTGCGGATATTCAGCGCTGTGTACACGATTGCCGTATGGGCCGTGTGGCAGTTCCTTACATACGACGGGAACGCCGTGCGGACCATGCCAGCCCTGCTCTGGGGGTATGTGTTCTATCGCCTTGCAAGGAGCGTCCTGGAGAAAAAGCCCGTACCAGCCATACCGAAGGAACGATGGTACACCTGCCCGAAGTGTGGGCAGCTCGTCCCGGAGGGAAAGCCGTGTGACTGCGATAGTCTTTCTCCCCAGCCGGGGAAGAAATTGTGCGGCACACCGTTCATCCAGGCGGGCCAGACCCCGCCCGGAGTTGAAACCGAACAGCCGAAGCCGGGAAAGCGGCCTCCGGTGGTTCCGCTTTGCATAGCCGCTGCTTTGCTGGTGGTATGCACCTGCATCCTTGGTTACCGTGTCTCCGTGCTCACGGCAGCGCGGGATGACCTGGCAGCGGAGAATGCGGAATTGCGCTCCAGAGTTTCCACGCTATCCACTGAAAAGACGCAACTGCAAGAAAAAGCGAATGACCTGGAGGCCCGGAACGAGGATTTGTCCGGCTACCTTCACGACGCCATTTTTCTTTACAACAACATTGGGTTCATCGTCGAAGGGTCAAACCGTTATCACAATTACGATTGCCCTGTGTTCCAGGGTGCTGACGAATACTGGGCGCATAATATAGAATACTGCGAGTATCTGGGGTACTCGAAGTGTGGAAATTGTTGGTGACGACATGAAAAAATGGGAGCAGGGATGACCTGCTCCCATTTCTTTACCATTCGCTGGTGTAGACGGTCCCCCAGAGGAAAGCCCGCTGCTCGTCGGTCAGGCCGGAGAAGTCCTCCAGCCATTCCCGCACATGGTCGCTCTTGGCCTCGCCCTTCACGGTCTTGCCGTCTGCGTCCTTGGTCCCTTCCATCTCGTTGTAGGCGGTGTGGAACAGGACGTACTCCCATGGTTCGATGCCTTGGGCCTCTGCGTCGTCGGCCTGGGCCATCCACTTGGTGCTGACCTCGTACTGTCCGTCGGAATGGTCCGCCAGGGCGCTCTTGTCGGCCAGATCATAGGCCGCCTTGAGCACCTTGTCGCGGGTCTCGTCGTCCATTCCCTGGAAAATAGGGCTGCTCGTCAGGTCGTCTGCCATGCTGCGGTAGTCGCTGGCCCGCTGGTCGGAGTATGCCCGGTAGGCGCTGCTGCCCAGGTCGTCCGCGCCGAAGGTTTTCTCCTTCTCCTTGACCGGGGCGTATTTGTCCCTGCTGCCGATAAGGTCCCGTGCCCTCTGGGGCAGGGTGTAGTCCGGGTCCTTCTCAACGGCCTTGTTGTAGCGGCTCCGCATGGCGCTGTCGATGCTTGCGCCGTCCACGCCCATGCTGTTCATCAGGTCGTCCCTGATGTGCTGGTAGGTGTCCATGTCGCCCTGCTCCAGCGCCCGGTACAGAATGGCGTAATAGCGGTTCTTGTTTCCGGTGTTGGAGATGTTGTAGATAGCTTTTTCCATCTCATACTGGAGCGGGATGTTGCCGGTCTCCACCGCCGCGCTCCGGGCCAGGCCCCACATATCCCGCGTCAGGTTGGAGGCCGGGATGCCGAACATCTTTGCCCCGGCAGCCAACACACCCTTGAGGGCGTAGGCCCTGGTCCGCTTGCCCTGGCCGTCGGCGCTCTGGATGGCTGTCTGTCCGGCCTGGATAAGGTCGGACACGATCTCCATTTCCGTGCGGGACACGTCGTAGCCCTGCATGATGGACAGCGCGTCCTTCACGAAGGGGATTTGCCCCAGGGGGTTCATGTTGCTGCCGACGTTGCCCTCCATGATGGCGTTCCAGGCTTTCTCCCAGGGGGTCTCCTCGTCACCGGAGATGCCGGTGAACGCAGCCCGGAAGCGCTCCCAGTATTTTTTATCTTCGTCATCGTCGCGCATGGCGTCGATAAGGCTCTGGGCCAGAGCGTTGACCACGTTCGTCACCACCAGGGCCGTGGCTGCCCGGCCCATCGTCTTGATGGCCTTGCCGCGCTTCTGGCTGTTCTGTTCGTAGCGCACCTGGTCATAGGTCCGCATCAGCAGGTTGAGGCTCATGATAGGCTCGCCCATGAAGCTGGTCGCCTGCTTCACCACCGCGTTGCTGGAGCGCATGATGTTGGACCGCTGGAGCACGCCGTCTACCACCTGGGTCTGGTCGATGACTTCCGCGAACAGCTTTGCCGTCTGCCGGTAGAACGCCTCGCTGCCCTTGGTGAGGCCCTGGTGTTCCCGCGCCGTGGCCCACTCGCAGGCGTTCCACAGCTTGCCCCAGGTCACGGCGTCCGCCGCACCCGCAGGGGCGGAAAGGGCGTCGTTCAGCTTCCGCACGTTCGTCCGGTTGTCGAACAGCGTCTCGGTCATCTGGTAGGGGCTGGAGATGTCGAAGCCGCCCGCATCCTTCCGCATGGCGATGGGGGAGTATTGCAGGGCTTTCTTCCATCCGCTGCCCCGCGTAACGCCTCTTGCAAGGCCCCGCGCCATGTCCTGGGGGTCCAGTACCGCCGCCGCCCGGAAGAACGCCGTGGGCTGCTGGATGACCACGCGGATGTTCGCGCCCACGGCTGCGCCCTTGAAGCCGCCGATGGTCTTTCCGGCGATGTCCCACATAGGGCTGTCGCCGGGGGCGTTGATGCCGTTCTGGATGTCCTCCATCAGGTTGTGCCAGTATTTTTGACTGCCGGGGCCGCCCACGCGGTCCAGCAGGCCCTTGATGGTCTTGCCGGTGGGGTTGCCCTCCTCGTCCCGGAACTGGTAGTTGAACAGGCGGTTGATGTCCTCCATCGTGCAGAGCCAGGAGGCATAGTCCGTCATGTCGGAGGCGTGGTTGGCAAAGGTGGTGAAGATGCCCGCCAGGTCCAGGGCGTTGCTCGCGTGGGGCATCGTGGTCTTTGCCATGCCGATGTTCTTAATGGAGCGGGTGTTGTTTCCGCCCTTTTCGATGTTGCTGTGCAGGCCCTCCTTGGCCGATTTGATGGGCCAGTAGTCGCTCTCGGTGAACTTCTTGTAACCGTAGGCTTCCATGCTGGCCTTGTTTCCGTAGTCGGCCAGCACGCCACGGGTCAGTCCTTGCAGGCCGTCCGCGATCTTCACCTGCTCCGGTGTCAGCGTCCCGGTGATGTTCGCCAGGTCGCCCTCCGTCAGGCGGATGCTGTCCGTGCCGCGCCGGATTTGCGAGGTTTTGATCTCTGGCTGGACCACGCCGCCCTTGAGCAGGTGGTCGTGGGCCTGTTTGCGCTTCACCAGCTCGTACAGCTCCATCACCTGGGCCGTGGAAAGGGTCAGCTTCTCGCCTCGCTCCGTGGTGAAGGTCTGCGTGGTCGCCTCCAGCTTCTTCACCGTCTTGGGGTCCACGATCTTGCGGACCTCCTCGGCCACATGGTCCACCATGAGCTGCTGCTGGTCCTGCGCGTCCCGCAGCATCCGGTAGACCGCCTTGCCCGCCTCTCCGTAATGGGAGAAGAAGGTGTACGGGGTCTCCAGGTCAATGAGGGCGTGGTTGCGGGTCAGGCTGCCCTTGGTCCGGCGGCTGCTGGTCCCGATGGAGATAGCCTGCGCCCAGTCCGCCGTCCTTGCGTACTTGGCCTTGGACAGGACTTTCCCCGCCGTGTTCACGCTGTGCTCCACGGCCTTGACCACCTGCCACACGGTTTGAAGCTGCGCCACGCTCATGTCGGCCAGCTTGGTGTCCTTCATGGCGATGACCGCATCGAAGCCACCCTTGATGCCGTCGGCGTCGCTGCCCAGCAGGGAGGGGTCAATGACCATATCCCCGCCCTCGGCCACGATCTTGGCGTACTGCTCCTTGAGGGCGCGGAACGCCTCGGTCCGCTTGGTGGGGGTGCCGCTGCCGTCCTTCACCCGCTTGCCGTTCTCGTCGAGGGTGTACTGGCTCTCCTGGTTGATGCTCTCCAGCATAGCGGCCACGCTTCCGCGCATAGCCTCCGGGATGTGGTGCTGGTCGCTGGGGCGGAGGAGCTTCTGGGACAGGGTGCTTGCATGGCGGGTGATTTTGGCCCGCAGCTCACGGGCCGCCCGGCGTTCCCGGCCCGCCGCGTCCTTGGCCGCATAGCGGTCTTTCAGAGCACCCATCTGCCTCTCGCGGGCTTCCCGCTCCTTGGCGATGGCGTTCTGTACCCGCTGCCGGTTCTGCTCCCGCAGCTCCGCTAGGCGGGTGGTGTACTGCTCCCGTACCTTCTGGACCTGCTCCCGGCCCTTGGCCTTGGCGTTCTCCAGCTTCAATGCCTGCCGGTCCGCAAAGGTCTTTCGCGTCTGGGGCAGGTCGAAGAAGGTCTCCATGATCTCGTTCGCCGCGCCGGTCACGGCCTGGTCCATGTAGCGGGAGAAGGGGTTGTACTCGTTGATCTCGCTGATGCCGTCCAGCACTTCCACGATGTGGAGGAGCTGGTCCGTCGGATGGGTCTGCTCCTGCTCGCTGAAAAACTCCGGCCAGCGGGAGGAAAGCTCCTGGTACACCTGGTCGATGTTGGTGTGGCCCTCGCTGCCCAGGTTCAGCCGTCCGAACTGCCGCTTGCGGAAATCGCCGTAGTCTGCGATGTCCCCGTGGTACTCCTTGCCGTAGATGATCTTGGTCGTCCGCAGGTAGTCCCGCAGGTCGCTGTACGCATCGTACATATCGCTGTCCACGGCCACCGCGTTGCTCACCAGGGTTTGCGCGATGTCCTCCGCCCGGCGGCGGGCCTCGGTGTAGGTCAGCTCGTCCTTGCCGTCGTAGCCGCTGGCGATGTAGTCATAGAGGCTCTGGAGGTCTCCCTGGATGTCCTTCACCGCGATGTCGGCTCCGTAGTTCTGGATAAGCTGTTTCGCGGCGGCGGTCACGGCCTTTTTGTCCGTGGTCACGCGCTGGGTCCGCCGGGTCTGGCCCTGCCAGTAGTCCCGGCTCTCCTGAAGCTTCCCGTTTCGGCGCTGGATGGCGATATAGTCCTTCATCTGCTCCCGCAGCAGCCGGTTTTCCTCCTGCAAGGCGGCGTTCTCCTGGAGAATGTCCCTCCCCTTGAGGGAGAAGCGCGCACCCTCCACGCTGTTAATCTTGGCAAGGCGGTCCGCGTCGTCTCCGGTCTTGTATTCCAGCATCCGCACACCGGCCTGCTCCAGACCGTCCCGCAGTTTCTTGCTGCTGTCATCGGGGATGACGGCGGCCAGCACTTCGTCGAAGCCGACGGCCCGCTGGGGCTTGGCCTCAAAGTAGCCGGTGGGCATTTCCGCCGCCGCCTGGTAGACGGCCTGGATGTCCTGGGCCGTCTGGCTGCTGATTTTGTACCCCTCCTTGGAGAAGGCCCGCATGATAGCGTCCACTGTCCTTTTGCCCTTGGACGTTTCCATCAGGATGCTGCCGATGATGTCGCTCTCGACGAAGGAATTGTCGGAATGAGCCTTGTTTCCCTGCTTGATCTTCGTGATGATGCTGCCGATCTGGTCATCAATGGTCTGGAGCTTTGCTTCATACTCGGCCCCCTCGTCCATGCCCAGCCGCCCGCTGTCCGCCTTGATCTCCTGGATGCTGCGGTATTCCGGCGTTGCCACGGATTGCAGGGTCTTGGCGCTTGCGCCCCAGGTGTTGCCGCCGCGCTCCTCTTGGCCCTCCTTCATTGCCTTGACGATGTTCTCCAGGGTGTAGGCGTAGTGGAGCTGCGAAAAGCTGCGGAGATTGCCGGAGGGGGTGTAGGGGTCTTTGCCGTTGTAGATGCCCCCCTCGCCCAGCAGGCCGTCCAGCTTCCCGGCAATCCATTCCTCCACGGCGCGGTCGTCCACGGCGCTCCGCAGCGCGTCGGAGGTAGCCATCCGGTCGATTTCACCCTTGGTCGCGCCGCCGTCCTGGTACATATCCCATGCGTGGCGGACGATGTCCTCCAGGGCGAAGACAGAAACCTCGTCCATGGAATTGTCGATGCGGGTCTGCCGCCTCTCGTTGATCTCGGCGTCGGTCCAATGCTTCTTGACGGCCATTCTGCGGAGCATGGGTTCGCCCTTCTCCCGGTAGTAGTCCCGAAGAATGTCGCGGATGACCTCGGCGTTCTCGCCCAGGGCGTCCTTCACGCTCTCGCCCGTTTCCAGGTTGGCCTCCATTTCAGCCAGCGTGTCCACGCCCAGGCGGTCAATCACCTTTTGCAGGGTGTCGTTGCCGAACCTGTCCCACACCTTGTCCTTCTTCACCGTCTCCAGGGCCTTGCCCTGGTCGGCCAGATAGGCCGCCCGTACTGTGTCCGTGGAGGCCAGCTTCTCCGCCAGCTCTGCCGTGCTCCTGGTGCTGGTGTCGTCGATGCCCATAGAACGCAGGGCGGTGCTGTTCCCGAAGATACCCCCGGCCACGGAGGTGTCTCCGGCCAGCCGGTGCAGCTCGTGCTCCACCTGGGATGCCTTTTTGCTGTTCACAGGGTAATCTACTCGCGGGGCTGTCGGTGTCCAGGCGTCGCCGCCGTACACCTTGTTGGCGCGGAATAGCTGCGGGTCGATGGTGTCCTTGCTGAACACAAGGGAGATGGGACCGTACTTGGTGTGCCCGTCCCTGGCTTTTACAATGGCGATGGAGGGCATGGGCAGGCCGCCCAGCTTGATGGCAGCCAGGATGCTGTTCTCGTCCTTGTTGTGCAGGGCCAGCAGCTTGTCCGTCTCCTCCACCGGGGTCTTGAGAGAAAATTTGGTCTTGACTTCCGCCCCGTTCTGGGTTACACTCTCACCCGTAGAGCGAATGCCATCTCCCACCGAGGCCATGTAGCCGTAGGTCTGGAGAAACGCATTTGCTCTTTTTTCATCGTACAGGACAAACTCGTTCCCGCTGTCGATCTGGTTCTTAATCCATTCCGCCGGGTGCTCAAGGCCGTACAGGCTGTTGATGACATTGACAGGCTTGCGGTCCATATCGGTCCCGCGCTCCAGCGCTGCCAGCAGCGTGTAGCCGTCGCCGTCGATGTCGTTCAGAACGATACCGGCCCGGTCTCCGCTCCCAAAGGAGAACAGAGGGGAAGCCAGGTTGCCCATAAGGTTTTTCAGAACGCGGCGGGGGATGTTGTGCTTCTTCTGGGTGGATTTGCGGAAGTCTCCGATGGTCATAGCCAGGGGCAGCGCATCAAAGCCGGACTTCTCCAGCACCGCAGGGGTCACTCCGAAGTAGAACGCATCGCTGGAGGCCATCTTCCCGTCGTAAAACATCTTGAGCTGCTGGGCCAGCGTCATTTGAGAGGTCCGTTTAATAGAGAATTTTGTGCCGCCGTCCGTCTGGGCGGCGTTTTTGTTTGCCGTCTGCTCGCTGGTCGCTTTCAGTGCCTCATCCCAGAGGCGGGCCGCTTCCTCCAGGGTGTCGATGCTCACGCCGTAGGCGTTGGCGGCGGCCTGGTTCTGCGCGGTCTTGTTGCCCTTGAACAGAGACTTGACCTTGCGGATGAAGTCCCGCACGGCGTCCAGCAGCTTCCGGGCCACGCTGCGGTTTTCCTTTGCCAGGGTCTCAAACCTGGCCGGGTCAACCGTCAGCGCCTCGGTGAAGTCGGCGGCGATCTCGTCCATGGCCTGCTCTGTGGAGAGGTTCACGCCTGCCTCGGCGTAGCGGCTCTTGTACTGCTCCACGATGGAGGCGGTAGAGCCGTCCCGCTCGGTCAGCGCGGACATGGCATAGTCGCGGTACTTCCGGTATGCCTCCGGGGCCATCTCCTGCATCCGGTGGGTGATCTCGTGCTTTGCCACCACGGTGCCGGGGTTCTCGGCGTCGTTGGCGATGTGGATGATGCCGTTGCTGTACCAGCCGTTTGCGCCGCCCTTGCCGGTGGCCTCCGCCATCTGGATTTTCACCCCGGCGGCACGGGCCAGGCTGTCATAGAAGCGCACGGTCTCCTTGGGCAGGCTGGCGGAATGTTCGGACTGCACGAAGCCCGCCTCGTCGCCGTATACCGTGGCGCTCTTGACGCCCTCCCGCTCCAGGGCCAGGGAGGCCGCCGCGTCGTTCTGACCGGCAGAGTAGGCCGCGAAGCGCTGCGCCTGGTTGAGCTGCGCGGCATAGCGGCTCTGCACCTTGTCCATGTCGATGCCGGAGATGCCCGCCTCGTAGTAGGAGGCGAAGCCTGCGTAGTAGTCGTCGGCCCGCACGCTGCCGTCATAGCTGGCGGAGAGGGCCTTGGCCCCGTTCTCGCCCAGGCTGGCCGCAGCGTCCCGCACGCGGCGGATGTCATACGCCTGCTGCGCCGCAGGGCGCTGCTGCTCCACCTGCATGGCGGGGCGCACGGTCTCCTGCGTGGCCGCCCGCCGGGCTTCCGTTGCGGCGGGGGCAGTTTCCCTCGCGTTCGTAGAAACGTCGCTCTGCGTCCTTGCAAGGGTCGCCACGGCGTTCTTGACGGCCTTGCGCTGCTGGGACTTGCTCATGTCCTCGCTGATGTTCAGCCCCGCCTCCTGCGTCAGCGTGTTGATGGCGGTGGGGTTGCTCAAAATGTCGATGGCGGTGTTGTTGGTCACGTGGCCCTTCTGGGTCACTTCCTCGGCGGCCCGCAGCAGCAGGTCGCCGCTGCCGTCCTCCGCGTCGATGGCCTGCACGTTGGCCTGGTACAGCCGCCCGATTTCTGCGTTGGTGAGGGTCTGCCCGGCGTCGAGCTTCTGCTGGAGCTGCACGGCCAGCTTGTAGCTCTGGGTGCTGGGGTCGCTTGCAAGCCCTTCCTGGATGGTGGCCTGCACCACGTCGTCGCCCATCGCCTGGAACTCCGCGCCGGTGCGCCGTGCGCCGTATTCATTCAGCCCCGCGTTGATGGCGATGCCCGCGCCGGACATCACGCCGCCGGAGACAGCGCCGCCCAGGAAGTCCAGGCCCATGTTCTCCGCCTGGTCCCGGACGGCCCGCCAGAACGCCTCCTTCTCGGTCATGCCCTCGGCCTCGTAGGTGTCGATGGAGGTCTGCCACTCGCTCTTGTCCTTGGAAATGAGCACATCGGCCACCAGGTTGATGATGTCGCTGCCTACTTCCTCGCTGCCCTCGGCCAGGGTGTTTTTGAGGAAGTAGCCCATGGCGCTCTTGGTGAGCGCGGTTTTGTCCAGCAGGGCATCCAGGCTGACCTTCTCGGTGATGATCTCCGCCGCGCCTGCGATGGTGCCCAGGGCGAACGCCTGGTTATCGGACAGGCCCCGGTCCTTTGCGGAGATGGTGGCATCCGCCGCCGCGCCGGTGCCCATGATGGCAAGTGAGAGCGCCTGGTTGCCGCCGGTGATGGCGGTATTCAGCAGGAAGTCGCCCATGCTCATGCCGGTCTGGTAGGCAAAGCTGCCCACGCCGCCCCAGTTGTCCTCCACAATGGTGTTCACCTCGTTGCGGATGGCGCTGTTGATGTAGCTGAACTTGTTGTAGCCTGCGTTCTGGTCGATTTCCCCGTCGGAGAGGTAATCCGCCGCCTGGCCCAGGTAGGAAAGGCCCTTGAGGGGACTTTCCAGCACGCTGAACGCAGAGGACCCCACCGGGTGCTCCTTGGCGTAGGCGGCCCATTCCTCCTCTGTCTTGGCCCGCTGGCGGTAGTTGAGGTCGCTGGTCAGGTAGTCGATGTAGGCGTAGGCGTTCTTGTGCTCCGCGTCGCCGTTGGCGGTGTCCTGGGCGTACAGGTAGTTGAAGGTGGCGATCTCGTCATCCGTCATCTCCCGCCGCTCGCTGTTGTCCAGGCCCAGCAGGGACGCGTTGCTCTGGATGTCGGAGAGCATCTGGCGGCTGCGGGCCTCCTCGTTGCGGTTGATGTAGTCGTAGGCGATGTCGTCAAAGCCGCTGTTGGAGTAGGTCCCGCTCCATGCGTTGAATTTCTCCTGGCCGTTGGCCGTGCTCTTGTACTGGCTTTTCTCTGCAAAATCGGGTTTCTCCGCCAGCGCGGCATATTCCTTGCCCCGCTGGTAGGTGTTGTAGTCGTTCTCGTCCTTGAACTGGGACCAGAAGTCATACTCGCTGTTCAGCCCGCCTCGCAGCTCCTCCAGGTACTTGCTGCCCTGGTCCAGGGTGGAGAGGACGCCGTTCACGGCATCCTCTCCGTATATCTCCCGGTTGTCCTGGAAGTAGGTGCGGTAGGCGTTGGCCCTGTTCTGCATCACGCTGATGCGGGCGTCGTTGTCATCCCGGTACTTCCCAAAGTCTGCGGCACTCTGGAATTTGCCGTCCCGGCTCTGGTAGTCGCTGCCCAACTGGCTGGAGAGGCCGTTCACGCTCTCCAGCCAGGAATTGAAGCCCTGGGCCTTGTCCGCCTCGTATCTGCCGCTGCCGCCGTAGGCATCCTTGCCGTACTGCTGGTCGATGACGGCCCGGCGTTCTGCGGCTTTGTTCCGCAGAAAGTTGCTCGCCCGCGTTACGGTGCCGTCGTCATTCTTGCCCAGAGGGGTCTTGTCGCTGCTCTGGATGCTCTCGGCCTGCTGCCGCGCCGCCGTCCGCTTCTTCAAAAAATCGCTTGCGCTTGCCATAGGGCCGCCTCCTTACTTTTTATTGCCGTTCCACTTGTAGGTGTAGGTGTTGGTCGCGCTGTCGTAGGTCTCGATGACCTTTCCGCTGTTGACGTAGTTCTCCACCTCGTCGTAGGTGAAGCGGCCATGGCCGGGAATATAAATCCAGCTATCCCCGTGCCGGTTGCCGATCTGGGCGTCGCTGCCGCTGTCTCCGCTGCCGCCCTGGTTCTTCATCCAGTCGGAGTAATACCCGGCCAGCTTCCCGGCCTGGGTGGTGTTGTACCCGGCGGACAGCAGCCAGGCGTAGGCGTCACCCTCGCTGCGGATGCCCGCCTTGTACATTCCGGCGTACACGTCCTCGCTGGCGCTTGTGCCGCCGCTCTTGCTCCCGCCGGAGCTGTCGCCTCTGGAGGGCCCGCCGCCGGAGCGGGCGGACGCCTGCGCCTTGTTGTATGCGCTCTTGAGGCCCGCGATCTCCTGGTCCGTGTACCCCAGGGCCTTGTAGCCGGAGAAGTCGCCGCCCGCCGCGAGGGTCTGGGCCTTTGCCAGCGCCCGGTTGTACTCCGTCTCGTCCTTGTAGGTCTCCCGGTTGTAGGCGGTCTCGTCCTCGTAGCGCTTGTCCGCGATCTGGTCCCGGCCCACGGAATAGTTCCACTCGTTGTTGTAGCGCTCGTCGCTGATATTGTCCCGATGCACGCCGTAGTCAAAGCTCCGGTCCGTGTTGTACTGGGCCAGAAGGTCGGCGTACTTGGCGTAGTCGCCCTGCTCCAGGGCCACCAGCATTTCCAGGTTTGCCCTCTGGGTGTTGCCCTCGTCCTGGTACATGGAGTAGGCAAGCTGTTTCAGCTCCGGGATTTTATCAGCCAGCGCCCCCATGTAGTTGTCATAGGTCTGCTGCGCTGCGCTGCCCGCATAGCTGCTTGCAAGGCCGCCTGTGCGGGCGCTGACCTGCCCCAGGGTGTCCTGCATCGCCCGCTCGCCGTTGCGCGTGTAGCTCTCCTTGTACTGCTGATAGGTGGGGTCCTTCTCCGGGTCATAGCTGAACGCCTCCCGGTTAAGGATTTGGCGGGTCAGGTCGTCGATCTGGTTCTGGTAGCGGCTGGTGTAGGTGGGGGCCGCCTCGTAGGAGAAACCGCCGCCGCCGTTTCCTCGTCCGCCGCCGCCCATCTCCAGGGGGATGTAGCGGCTGCCGTCGCTGTCACCGGAATAGCCGTAGTTGCTGCGGATGCGCTCCACATAGTCGTGGGCGTCTGCCCAGGTCGTTTTGCCTGCCGCCGCTGCCGCCCGGACCTCCGCCGCGCTCCGCAGCTCGTCATCGGAAAAATGCTCCTGGTCATATACGCTGCCGCCGTAGCTGCCCCGGTCGCTGCCGCCGCCGCTCACCGTGTCGGCGCTGGGCGCGGCGGCCTTGCCGGTCTTGCTCCCGGTCTTGATGGCGCTGGTGGCATAGCCGTTCTCGTTATAGCTGATGTTGTAGCCGCCCTTGGAGACGGTCTTGCCCGCCAGGTCTTTGTTCCTGGACATATCGGGTTTTGCCATGTCGGATTACCTCCTCTTTCAGTTGGTTTTCTGCTCCAGCGCCGTCACGCGGGCTGCCAGCTTGTTGTACTCGCTGCCCAGTGTGCTCACGCTCTGCTGCACCCCGGAGAGGGTTGTTTGCAGGCCGGAGACCTTGCTGTTCAGCCCCTCCACACTGGTCTGTATGGCGGTCACGCTCTTTTGAAGCTGCCCCAGCATGAAGTCCAGATTTTCTTGCAGGTTTCTGGTGTAGTTGCACAGAGATTTTACGGTCCCGTTCACGTCGTTGCGGTCAAACGAAGGAGGGGAGCCGGGGAGGGTGGTTGCCATGCCCTGTCACCCCCTTAATATTCGCTGCCCAGGGCGAACTCCCGGATGATGCTCTTGACCAGGCATCCGCCCTTGCCGGACAGCCGGATGCGGAAGTTGTCGCACCGCACCGGCAGGATGGGGACTTGCAGGGTCTTGGCCCGCTCGTTGTGGGTGGAGAACACCTGTCGGAATGGCTTTCCGTCCGTGCTGATCTCCACCTTGAGCCAGGCCCCGGCATCCAGGTCCGCCCGCAGGTACAGCTTGGAATAGCACTTGCGCCCGTGGCTCGTCTCGTCCATCTGGCACAGCGTTGCGCTCCAGTTCACCAGGCCCTCCTCGGAGTAGTCCTGCCCGGTGGTCATCAGCTTGCCCGTGGCCCCGTCCAGGAAGTAGAGCGTCCCGTCCAGATAGGCCCAGTCCAGCGCGTGGGTCGCGTCCTCCCGCAGCCAGATGGCCCGCAGCGTATCAAAGACGTACAGCTCCCAGTCGCCCTTCTCCGTCCGCATGGAGATGTAGTAGCGCTCGCCGTCCGTGCCGCCCACCGCGTCGAAGAAGCGCCGGGTCCCGAAGTTCTCCGTCAGCAGCTCCGGGGTCCCGCCGGAGTAGGCGTACACGCCGTTGCGGCCCTTGTAGAACAGCGTCTCGTTGATGACGGTCAGGGACTTCTCGCTGCCCTTCTGAATGCCGGGCACCGTGTAGGTGTAGATTTCATACTGCGCCGGATAGCTGCCCAGGACCTTGTGCAGGCAATTCTCTTTCCAGAACAGCACCGTGCTGGAGTAGGCGATGCACCCGGTGAACTCGCCCTCCGTGCCCACGGCCACGGCGTAGCTGTCCGTGGACACCCCGTCGTAGACGTAGAAGTTGGTCGGGTCGCCCAGGGCGCTGGCGTAGATGGTCTTGCCCTCCGCGCCCCAGATGCGGTTATCGCACTCGCAGATGCACGTCAGGTCCGGCACCTTCCGCTCCAGCATCACCGTCCCGGCCTCCGCGCCGGTCTTGGTGAAGATGTCCTTGGTGAAGGTCAGCTTCCGCGCCTCCAGGGAGCGGATGATGTGACTGCCGTTGTTCGCGGCGCAGGTCGTACAGCCGGAGATTTCGATTGCGTCTCCGGCCTTGAAAAGCTCGTCGAAGCCTGGGTATTTGTGCAGCGCCGCCGTGTGCAGCAGATAGGTGATCTGGTAGGTCCCGTCGCTCTGCTTTGCGCTGCTCTGTACCGCCATGTACTCCTTGGAGCTGTCGCAGTCGTATTGAATGTAATCGCCCGCCTTGAGCTTGTCCGGGGTCCCTGCGGTCCCGCCGCTCATAGTCAGCGCTCCCGTGGTCTTGTCCACGCTGGCCCCGGTGTAGGCGGTGATGGATGTGTCGGCGGCCACGCTGCCCTTGGTTTCTGCGTTTTCCGCCGCCTGGTCGATGTAGCTCTGCTCCGGCACGGTCAGGGTGTTGGCCGTGAAGGTCACGTCGCCGGGGAAGCCGGGGTATTCCGCCGCCAGCATCCCGAACGTCTCTGCCTCCGTGTCGTAGTAGACCTTATCGGGGAAAATGACGATTTTGGTGTTGATGGTGGCAAACTGCTTTTCGCCCGCAGTCACATGGCCCACCACCTTGCCGTCATAGAGAAAGTCGGTCCCGTCCACCACGCACAGCTTTCCCCGTGCGTACAGCCCCGTGGGGCTGGTGTAGGTCCCGGCGGTCTTGCGCCCGTCCCGCTGACTGAGGCACGGGAAGCGGGCGGAGGAGAGGCCCCAGCTCTCTGCCAGCTCGCCGTCCCCGGCCCCCTGGCCGTAGTTCAGCCCGGCAAAGGCGATGATCTGCTTGCGGTTCTTGCCGGTCGCCGCCGTCAGGTATGGCAGGTTCATCTCGCCCCTCCTCCTAAAATAGACCCGTCAGGCCCCCGCCGCCGATGGGCAGGTGCCTGCGGTGATACTGTTTCCGCCATTCGTCCAGCGCCGCGTTGTACGCCAGGGCGGAGTTGTTGTAGTTGTCGGCCTCCCGGTTGTAGAAGTCCACCTTGCTCATAAGGTACAGGTCGTACAGCCCGTCGTAGGGGGCCTCCACCAGCAAGGGCTTGTCCCCGTCCTCCGGGAACGCCTTGGGAAAGTCCGGCAGGTCGGTCCAGCCGCACGCCGGACACAGGTTGCTGTCCATCACCCGGTCATAGGTGATTTCCGTCCCGCCGCAGGTGGGGCAGACGGCGACGGGTCCCTTGGCCCCGCGCCCGCTCGTGAGTTGGTGCCGCAGGATGGTCTCCCGGTAAAGCTGTCCGTCCAGCTCCAGCAGCCACGCCGCCTTGGTCTCGTCGTCGATGGCGTCCGGCCTCGCCCGGTTCACCCGTTCGATAACTTCATTGATGCTCGGCATACCGCCGCCTCCTCTCATAGAATTTGCCGGGCAGCGGCACGCCGCCGCCCGGCTTTTTGGTCCGTCTCTTATACCGCTTTCACCCACAGGCCGTTGTTCTTCACATACAGCCCGCCGTCGTTGCCCGGCACGCTCTCAACCGTGTAGCAACCATCGCTGTCTGTGCTGTCAGATACAACGATAGAAGATTTAAGATTAAAAGCGGGACGCGGCGCGAAGTAGGCGTAGTACACGCGGTCGCTGACCACGGTGCCGTCGGTGTCGATGCCGTACGCGTAGTTGGCACCCGAGCCCGGGGAGCGCAGGCCCCAGTAGACGGCGGTCGCCGTCTCGTCCAGATAGGCGATGCGCTTTGCGTTGTCGGAGAAATAGCTGAACGCCTTGCCCTCCGTCTGCCAGCCGCTCACGCCCGCCTCCGTGCAGGAGATGGCAAAGCCCTTGCGGTAGATCGTGTGCAGCGTCGCCACCTGGTTGCCTTCCGCCACCACAATGGGGACGGGGACCAGGCACTCCCGGATTTTCTCGTCCAGCTTCAGCGGCCAGATGCCGTCACAGAAGTTGTCCAGGGTGCAGCCGAAGTAACGGTTTTTGTAGTAGTTGCTGTCAGAGGCGTTCCATGCGATCTCACTGAAAGCATCCTTGCGGATAAGGGTCGCGCCCGTGCCGGTGCCGTAGTGGTCATTGTCCAGCTTGATGAACTTGGTGGGCTTGCTGTTTTCCGCCAGCTTCACCAGGCTGCCGTTTGCCAGATTGGAAAGTAACTGTCCCATATCGTTTTGTTCTCCTTTCGTCAGGTCCGGGCCGGGCAGCGGGGATGCCCGCCGCCCGCCTGGCCTCGTCTGCGCGGTCCAGAGCCATCAACAACCTGGACCGCATTTCTCTGCGGAGCTGCTTTGTGTCGCCGTGCTTGGCGTGTGCCTCCCAGGCGGTAAAGCTCTCCATGATTTTCTCCCGCGACACCTCGCCCGCTGCGTACTGCTTCTCCCACAGCCGGATGCGTCGTTTCATCCGCTTGATGGAGGAGTAGCGCAGCTTGCTGACCACCTGGCCCGTCCGGGTCAGATAGGTGTGGAAGCCGCAGAAGTCGATGCCGTTTTGCAAGGGGAAGATGTTGGTCTTGTCGTTCAGCTCCAGGCCCAGCTTGGCAAATTCAAGCCTTGCAAGGCGCAGAGCCTCAACCGCTGTCGCCTTATCCGGGCAGATCACATACCAGTCGTCCATATACATCCCCGCCAGCGGCAGGTGCAGCTTCTCACCCACATAGTGCATGAAGGAGCTGACGTAGAACACCGCGTAGATGTGGCTCGTCTGGTGTCCCAGGGCCAGGCCCTCGTCCACGGCGTCGATGTATCGCCACATCAGCGCCCGGATGTCCGGGTCGGGAAACCGGGGTTCCAGCGCGGCCTTGAGCCGCCGGTGGTCGATGCTCTGGAAGAAGTGGCGGATGTCGCCCTTGATGACCCAGCCCTCGGCGTAGTCCCATTCCTCCATGGGCCGGTGTGGCAGACCGGCGGCCTTGCGTGCCGCCTCGTCTGCGCCCTTCCGCCGCAGGAAATAGGTCCTCATGTGCCGTTTCAGCATCTCCAGCCCGTAGTGGGTCCCCTTGCCGTACTGGGCCGCGTAGGTGTTCAGCGTGAAGCTCCGGGCCAGCTCGTCGTAGACGATGTAATCCGTGAGCGCGTGCTGCACCACCTTGTCCCGGAACGTCGGGGCCTGGATAAGCCGCTTCTTGGGTTCGTAGATATAGAACGCGTCCAGCGGGTCCGGCTGGTGCGTCCCTTGCAAAAGCGATTTCGAGAGTATCAGCAGCTCCTCGATTGCGCTGTACTCGAAGGGTGCCGTACTCTTTTTGCCCCTCTTGCACCGTCTGGCCCGGTGGTAGGCCGTCCATAGGGTGTCAAAGGAGCATAGTTCCTGATAGGTCATATCACACATCCTTGCTTGGTTTTCGGATGGTGGAGCGCAGGTCCGGCATCGCTGATAGCGGCCAGTATCTCCCTCCGCCGGAGGTGTCCGGGGCTTTCCCCGGTAGCGAGCCTGGCAGCGTCGGTGCCATGTGTTTATCCCCCGTGTTCATGCCCACGGACGACGGGATATAGCCTCCTTTGATGATGGGCCTCTGCTTTCGCCGCAAGGGCTACTTGTACACGGTAATTCCATCAGAGCGGGACGCGGCGCGAAGTTGGCGTTGTACACGTTGTTGTTGTTCACGGTGCCGTCGGTGTTGATGTTGTACGCGTTGTTGGCATTCGAGTTCGGGGAGCGCAGGCCCCAGTTGACGGCGCGAACAGGCTATACCCCAATGAAAGGCAGCTATCGCCGCCGAACATCCTCTCTCGCCTGGGCAGCGCGGCTCCGGTCCTTCTCGTACCAGGCGGCGCACATATAGCGCACCGTCATCACCGCCTTGCTCCAGGTCGCGGCCTTTTGGCCGCTCACGCCGGGGTATTGCTTGCTTTCTGCCATCCGCAGTATCTTCCTCTCCAGCTTCTTGCATTCGCAAAGGGCCTCCCGCTGCATCGCCAGCCGCTCCGCCGGTCTCTCCCGCAGGTCAATGAGGTTTGCGCCCTCAATGCACAAGCAGATGGCCTCTGCGCCGTTCATCAGGGCCGTTCCGGTGGTGTAGCGGTATTTCTTGGGGATGACCTTCTCATTGGCGCAGGCGTCTGCCGTGTAAAGCCACATATCAGCCGCCTTGTTGCCCAGCTTGAAGTCATCGGTCTGTCTGTCAATCATCGGGGCACCCTCGCTTTCGTGCTGCGTTCAGCAGCTCGTCGCAGCCCTCTGCCTCCAGCACCAGGTCCGGCCCCAGCCGGATGGTCACGGTCGCGCCGGTAGGGGAGCGCCCGGTCAGCACCAGGCTGTCCTCCCGGCATATCCGGCATGGCTGCTCCAGCTCGGCCAGGAGGTTGGAGATCAGGCAGGAAGCCTCCGCCCAGTCCTTACACGCTGCCCGCCGCATCCATGGCCTCCACGGGAGCTTCGTCAACCACGGCCTTGTCCGCGCTGTTGGCCTCCAGGGTCATCTTGAGGGTGGTAAGCTGTTCGTTGAGGCGTGCAAGGGCGCTCTGGGCGCTTTCCTTCTCGCTCTGCTCGTGGGACAGCTTGGCCTCCAGCTCCGCAACCTGGGCCGTCAGGGCGGCAACGTCGCTGTCCTCGCTGGTGCGGGTCAGTTTCAGCCCGTGGGAGACCACGCGGAAGGGGCCGGTGTAGGTCGCCGTGGTGCTGCCGTCCTCGGCCAGCACCTCAATGGGACCGGCACAGAACGCGGCCAGGGCCTCGTCGCTGATGCCGCCGGGCAGCTCTGCCACCACGGCCTGGCGGGGGACCCCGCCGATGTTCTCCGTCACCACCGTGAAGCCCTTGTCGCTGACGGTGTGATTGCCTGCTTTAATCATGTTCGTGTCCTCCTCTTATCCGATGTTGATGTAAACGTCGCCGTTGGCCCCCAGGCTGGAGGCGGGAGCGCCGCTGCCGAAGTAGATGTTGCGGAAGCCCTTGGTGCTGCCGCTGGTGGGCGACACGCCGGACACGCCGCCGGTGAACGCGCCGCCCGTCTTGGGCATTTTCTGGTCTGCATAGGCAAAAATGTCCTGGGCCTTGCCCTTGGGGTCATAGACCGCCTTGGTCATGTCGCCGGGGTTTACAGCGTCCGCGCCCTTGGGGATGCCGAAGTCGAAGATGGGGGCAGCGTCCGGGCTTCCGGCCCGCCGCTTCACCGTGGCCGCACTTCCGGCGGCCAGCGTGGTGGTCGTCCCCACCTGGATGTTAGGGGTAGAGCCGTCGGCACCGGCGGGTCCCTGTGCGCCGGTTGCGCCGGTCGCGCCCTTGGCCCCGGTCTCACCCTGGGGTCCCTGGATGCCCTGCTCTCCCTTCGGGCCTTGAGCGCCGGTCGCGCCCTGCGGGCCTCTTGCACCCTGCACGCCCTGGGGTCCCTGCGGACCCACAACCTTGCCCAGATCAATGGTAGGCATAGATGGTTCCTCCTTCCGTCAGATGTTTAGGCATAGATGCCCTGCATCGTTGATGTAATAGTCCGGGGCCTCGTTGCCGGTGTAGGTACACAGCAGATGCCCCTCGTCGGTCACGCTGAAATTGACCATGCCAGCCGTCTGCACGGCCACGCCGTCGATGCCGCGCGGTCCTTGCGGCCCCTGCACGCCCTGGGGTCCTTCCGGCCCCGTGGGTCCAGCCGGGCCAGCAGCGCCTTGAACGCCCTGGGGTCCCTGGATGCCTTGGATGCCCTGGACGCCGCGCTCGCCGGTCAGTCCGCGCTCGCCCTGGATGCCCTGCTTGCCGGTCTTGCCCTGGGGTCCTTCTGCGCCCTGTTCTCCCTGGTCGCCCTTGGAGGCGATAAGCAGCCAGTGGGCACCCTCCACGCCTCCGGCCACGTCCAGCTCCGGGGCCACGCCCTTGCACGCTGCCTTGCAGATGTAGGAACTGCCCAGCCTGCTCACCTTCTGGAGGGGCAGATAGGTCTTTGCGCTGTCATAGGCTTCCCACACCTTCACGGCCTCCTCGGCCTGCTCCAGCGCCTCGATGGCGTTTCCCACCAGGGTGCTCACCTGGGGAACAATGCCGTCGATCTGGGTCTGGAGCTGCTGCGCCTGGGTGGGCGTCGGCTCTTTCGGCGTGGTGTAGGCGTCGTTCGGCTTCACCAGCAGATGGTCCGTCACCGTGATGGCAACGGCGGTTGGGTCGCTCTCCCGGAAGCCCTCAATGGTAAAGCTGCACCAGCCCTCCAGGGCCAGCGGCTCCGCCGGAATGGCCGTGTCGAAGGTCAGCGGGTCCTTCTTTGCCACCAGGTCCTCCACGCTGTTGTACAGCAGCACCGCCACGGGGCTTTCGCCCAGGGCGTTGCGCCAGATGATGCGCTTGGAGAACGCCTCCCAGTCATCGCTCATAACGATGTGCAGGCCGGTCACATTGGCCTCGCCCTGCACGCCCGCGTTCTTGCTGTCCTTGCGGACAAATTCGCCGGTCACGGTCACATTGATGGTCCTGTCCATAGGGGGTCTACCTCCTTTCTGTATGATAAAAGGCGCGGCGGGGCGGAAGGGTCGGTCCCTCCATACCTCGCCGCGCCGTGTCGCAGCCGCTTTTAGGGTCTCGCGGTGTGCCTGTTCAGTTAGATGTTGCGGGCCTTGGCCTCGGCAGCGTAGGCGCTGCTCTCGCGCTCAATGAGGTTTGCGGTGGCGTTGTCCTGGGCCATGCTCTGCTCCAGGACCTCCGCCACATAGGCGGGCACCTGCACGGTCTCGCCGCGCTTGATCTGGAAGCTGCGGCCATTGACGGCCACAAAAACGTCATCCTTGTACTTGTCGTTGTCCTTGAACAGACGGATGGGCACAAGGTCGTTCGGCTTGGGCGCGGCGGGGGCGGTCTCTTTTGCCGCCTCCAGGGTCTCCTTGGCTTTGGCCTGGGCCTCTGCCACAATGGCAGCAGCTTCCGCCTTGGCCTTGGCGATGATGTCCTCCGCCTCGGCGGCGGGGGTAGCCTGCGTGGTGGCCTGCTGCTCATTGGCAGCAGCTTCTTTCTTGGCAGCCATAGTGTAAATACCTCCTGTTGGTCAGAATGTGGGGCCGCCCGCCGTAAAGCAGGCGGCCCCGGTGATTAGCTGTTGAAGGTGGAGCAGGTCTCGATGCGGACCATGTACGCCTCCACCAGGCGCTCGGCCACCTTGGTGGCTTTCCAGCCTGCGGTGGCGCGCTGGTCCAGGGGGTCGGCAGTACCGGCAGAGCCGAGCTGCTTCACGATGTGCTGGAGACCGCCGCCGGTGATCTCGGTCACGCCGTAGGCGTCCGCACCCAGAATGAGGGTGGAGTACACGTCACGGGCGGATGCCTTGGGAGTGACGGTGCCGCTGGAGGCGGTGCCGGTCTCGTAGTCCTTGCCCGCGTGGGTAAAGACCTTGGCCTCGCTGGTCTCCACGAAGCGGACGCCCTCGATGCGTCCGATCTCGCCCTCGTAGATGCCGTCGGGGTCGGAGTAGGTCTTGACGTTCACCCACTTGGGGTCACTCATAAGGTCGTAGGAGCAATCCGGGTGGATGATGCCCGCGTAGTAGCCGTTGATCTTGGGCGCGTTCATCACCTTGAGGTAACGGACAGCGCGGCGCACGGCGTCCACGGTCAGGTAGTGGTTCTGGCTGTCGGTGGTGCTGCCGCCGCACAGGTTGGCGCGGCTGTCCACCTGGCCCTCGGCGTACTGCACGTTGGTGCCGCCGTTCAGCACCTCGCGGGTGATGGTGTCCAGGGTACGGCCCGCCTGGCTGCCCAGCAGCTTGGTGGCCTGCACCAGGTTGTTGTCGATGGCGGAAAGCAGCAGCATATCGGACAGCTCGATGAAGCCGCCGTACTGCGCCACAGTCGCGGTGATGACGCCCATGTTGAGCTTCTGACCTTCGGGGGTCACACCTTCGGTCAGGGCCGTGGTGGCCTTGGGCAGGGGGTCATACTTGCGGAACTCGATGGTCTTACCGCCATTCTTGGGGATGGGATGCTTCTGTCCGAACTGGTCATGGACCAGCAGCGGCTCCGCCATATCAATGAGATAGTCGGAGTAGAAGGTTTTCATCTCACCGGAAAGGTCGTTCCCGGTGGTTGCGCTGGTCGTCTTGTTGATGACTGCATCAAACAGGTTCAGCACGACGGGCAGCAGAATGAAGTTGCGGATGGTGTTCATGTTAAAATCTCCCTTCTGGGGAGAGGCTTAAAACTCGATGTGCTCTCCCCGTGCAGCTCTGCGGATGATCTCCGCGCGGTCCCTCTTGGACAGCTTGGAAACGTCATCCTTCACGATAAATGCACCCTGGGAGGTCGTGCCGTTTTCCTGGGGCCTTGTGCCCTTTGCGCGGATGCCGTCCACCACCTGCTTCTCCGTGGCCTTGGCCTGCATAGCGGCCACGCCCGCCTTGATCTGGTCCATGTGGACCACTTCATAAGCGTGCTGGACGGGAACGCCCGCCCGGAGCATGGAGAGGAACTGGGGGTTTTTGACCTCCGCGTTGAGGTCGAAGCTGGGGTACAGCCCCTTGACCTGTTCGGCCTCGCCGTACCACTGCTGGAGCTGCTGCTGCGCCCGCTGGTCGTTCTGCCGCTGGCGCTGCTGGCGCAAAAGCGCCTCGTTCTCCCGCTGGAGCTTCTGGAACTGCTTGTACTGCTCAACGGACATCCCCGCCTCCTCGGCGGCCTCGGACCAGTATGCGTCATCGTTTTCGATGGCCTGAGACAGCTTGCCCATGTCGCCGTCGCCGATCTGGTAGCGCTGCATCAGCATATCAATGACAGGCTGATACTGGCCCACCTGCTGCTCCAGGTTTCGGGTCTCCCGGAAGCGCCGGTCGATGATGCGCTGGGTCTCCTCGGTGTAGATGTCCTTGTACTCACCGTTCACAAGGTCCTGGAAAGCCCTGCGTTTGGCCTCCAGAGTATTGGACGTGGTGCTCGCGTCCGGTTTGTTGTCGCTCCCGGCGTCGGAGGACCGCTGCTGTCCCTCCGGGTCTCCGCCCTCGCCAGCCTCCGCCGGTTTGGCCTGCTTCCCGAAGATGACATTCTGGTATTCGCCCGATTTTCCCCGCCGGGTGGATGCGGGGGATGCCTGGGTCTCGCCCTGTGTGCCGGGTGCTCCGTCGCCAGAGGCCGCCGCCCCTGCGCCTGCTCCGCCTGCGGCACCGCCGCCGTCGAACAGGTTCAGCCGGATGTCCAGCAAATGCTTGAAGTTCATAGGATTGCCTCCTTTTTCGTCGCGGGTGTATCGCCCCCGTGCATCGGTCCCTGACTTCACCAGGGCAGCGGCCCGGTCCCCACCGTGACCGCCGCCCCGCATGGTGTGAAGCAGGAGGACAGTATAAGCGTATCAAATGCTTTTCCGCTTTTCGCCCCGAACTCGGAAAAAATTTTTATTTTTCTTCCCGGCACTCCACCTGGACCTGCTCCGGGTGGGCCTGGGCCACCTGGGCAAGGCCGATGACGGCCATCTCAAAGGCCGCCGCCGTGCCGTCGTCCCCGTTGAAGTCGAGCTGCACATCGCCGCTCTCCATCCGCCAGGTGTAGACCTCCACATAGCGTTCCCGCATGGCGTTGGTCACATATCCGGCCAGGGCGTAAAGGATGCCGGACACCGCCGCGCACGCCTCCACGCTGCCGGTGGCGTGGCCCTGGGCAGAGAGGATGCAGCGCTGGCCGTCCCGTTCGGCATAAACCTGGGTCATAACACGTCGCCTCCCGTTATTCGTTGCCCATGCTGGGGGTGCTGCGTTTTGCCAGCCGCTCCCCGTAGCCGGTCATGGGATGCTGGGCCTCCATAATGCCGCTTGCAAGGCTGTCCTTCTCGCTGGAGGGCACGGGGCCTGCTGCCTGGCCTCGCTGGCCGCCGCCGGTAGGCTGCGCCGCTCCGATGCCCATGTCCTTGCCCGTGAGGGTCTGGATGATAAGGGCCATCTGGTCGAGCTGCTGGGACATCTGCTGGCAGATATTGAGAAGGGTCTGGCCGTTCTGCACCTGCTCCTTCACCTTGTCGATGCCCTCAAACTCCATCATTTCCAGGGCACCCAGCGCCTCCTGCGCCCGCTCCGGGTTGAAGAAGCCCAGGCCGTACAGCTCCTTGGCCCGCTCGTTCTGCTCCATGCGGGAGAAGGGGTTTTTCTTCTGGGCCTTGATTTTCAGGTCGAAGATGGGCTTGCGGTAGAGGGGGAGGCCGTCGGAGGTCTGGCCCACTTCCTGCTCCTTGATGCCCGCGTTGTTCATGTCGATGAACTGGTAGCTGCCAGGCGTCTGGCCCGTGATGCGGAACGAGCGGGTCTCGTCGTAGAACTGCCGGATAAGCTCAATGCACATCGAATTGATTTTGACGTGGGTGCGGTAGCTGGCGGAGATCATGTCCCGGCTGGCCTTGTTGCCCGCCTCCTGGAGGGCGGCGATGGCAGCGGCGGCGGTGACGCCGGACCCGGCGCTGCCGCTGTTCACGTCGCGGTTGGCCGCCGTGTCCTTCATCTCCTCGATTTTCATTTGCGCCACGGTCACATAGATGTCGTCCAGCGGGTTGGTGACAATCTCCTTGATGCGCCTGTCGTCAAGCTCGCCCTGGACGTGGACCAGGGGCTTGCTCCAGTCCAGGAACTCCTCCTCGTTGATGCCCGTGCTGTCGCTGACGAAGAAACGCTTCTTGGTGGTCATCATGCTGTTTTCCAGGATGTTGGAGGACAGCTTGTCGATGTAGAGCTGCGGGTCCTTGCAGATGGCGACATAGCCGAAGCCCACCGGCGTGCCCTTTTCCGGGAACATCACATCCAGCACGACGGGGTAGAGGCCGTGGTCGTACCAGCCTGTGTCCCGGTAGTTGGGGTCGTTCTCGCTGGCGAACAGCAGGGTCTCGCCCACGAACTTGGCGTAGTGCAGCAGTGTCTTGCCGCTGGCAGAGGTCGTCTTGTAGTACCAGTCCACCACCACGCTCTTGTTGCTGGTGTCGATGGTGTCGTCGTAGATATACTGCTTCACATCCACGGCCCCGCCGCTCAAATGGCCCTTGTGCTCCGGGTACTGCTGTTCCAGCAGGTCCTCGTCCACCAGGTCCACGATGAACAGGTTGCGGGACTTCTGGATGTCGGTCACGCCCGGCTCCCAAAACAGCTTTAGCAGGTCGATCTCCCGGATGTCCACGTCGCCCAGGCCATTCTCCTTGGCGCTGTTCCAGAACACGCCATAGGCTGCCGTGCCGTGTTTCAGCTTCTCCCACCAGTTGTCAGAGTAGGTCTGCTCGTAGTCGTTGTACTCCAGGATGACCGGCAGCACGGAGGACAGCACCTTGGCGCTCTCCTCGTCGCTGCGCTCGCGGGGGAGGACCACCGGCTCCGGGTAGTTGTCCATGGCGTCCGCGTGCTTATTGAGAATAGCGTTGAACAGCCAGGCAGAGGACGGTTCCGGCCCTCTGTACTCCGGGTTGTCCGTGCGCTGCTTGCCCTTGCGGATGGCCTCCCAATGGCGCAGCTCCCACCATAGCTCATCCTGGACCACGCGCTCCTCCAGGCTGGCCTTGCCTTTCTTGTAGTCGCTCAAGATGCTGATTGCCTCCGCGATCTCCGCTCTGCCGATGCGCCGCTGCCCGGCGGGGGCCGTCAGCAGCATGGCCTCCATCTCCGGGTCCACGCTCTCGTCCTTCTGTACGCCGGGGACGCCCCAGCCCATCGGGGGCTTGCCCAGGGTCGCGTCCTGCTCGTTCTTCCGTCCGAAAAGTGCCATAAATCAATACCTCCTGTAAAAATCGTAACGGTCATACTGCTGGTCCTGTCCCAGGTCCAGCGGGTCATATACCACCAGGGCGGGGGGCTTGTTCCGCCTGGGTGCTATCGGGTTTTTCATGCAGACGTAGCGCAGCTCGTCGTAGATGTGGTCCTCGCCCTCGGTGTTGATGTCCTCCACGTTCTTCTCGTCGTAGACCAGGTTGGGGACCGTGCGGATGAAGTGCTTGCAGGTGTTGAACACATACAGCATGGGGATGCCCTCCTCGTCAAAGGCGAGGCGGTGATGCACCTGCATCTTGCCGTCGATGCGGGCGTGGTCGCCGCGCTCGAAGTACACCCGCTGCCGCTCCATCAGAGCGCCGATGCTCTCCGTGCCGTCGCTGCCCCAGATGGCCGGGTCTCCCACGCGGTTGATGCGCCGGTCCTTGAGGTTGGGGTCCTCGGCCTCGATGCGCCGTATCTCCCGCGCCACCTCGGCGGGTTCCATCTTCACGCCGGTGTTGGGGGTGCCGGTGCAGCCGTAATACTCCCGGATGCGGTAGAGCCGCCGGTCCCGGTCCACGGCGTACCAGCCCACGGAGAAGGGCCTGGAGTAGCCCCAGTCCAGGCCGCACCAGATGGCCCAGTCCTGCGGGACCTTGAAGGGGGAGATGACGTGGGTGTTGATGCGGTCCGTGTAGTGGTCGCTGTCGTTGCGCCACTCCGTGAATACCTGGCCCGCGAAGGTGTCCCAGTCGCCGTACAGCAGCGCCTTGCGCTCCTGCTCCGGCATGGAGGCCAGGCTGGTGAGGTAGTCCGGGTTGTTGGCAAGCAGTATCTTGTTGTCGAACACGGAGGACGGCACGAAGATGCGGGACTTCCAGCGGGTCTCCTCGTGGCCGTCCGGGAAGCGGACCTTGAACTGCTCCCAGATCGTTTGCATGGGCTGGGCCGCCGTGATGAAGCGCTCCTTCACCCAGCCGTGGCCCACGCCGCCGGGGTTGGCCTGCGCCCGGATGTAGCAGCGGGTCCCCGGCCCGTTGGGGCGGTTTCGGGAGAACAGGTAGCTGTACTCCTCCCAGAGAAATTGCGTCAGCTCGTCAAAGTCGATGAAGTCATAGCGCTTGCCCTGGTAGTTGGTCCGGTCCTTGGTGTACTGCATAGAGCCGAAGAAAATCTTGGCCCCAGAGGGGAAGGTCCAGACGTGCTTGCTCTCGTTAAACCTGGCCTTTTTGTAGGCCCGTCTGTAAATCTCCGTGCTGCGGTCCATCAGCTCCGTGAGCTGCGGGAAGGTCTTGCGGAGGATAAGCCCACGGTAATGCGGTATCTCCACCTGGCGCAGGGCCTCGGCCAGGGCACAGTCCGATTTACCGCCGCCCGCTGCACCGCCGTACAGCGCCTCGTCCTCAAAGCGGGCCATAAGGGCCGCCTGGCGCGGCTGCGGGGTCCAGATGACATTAGCCATCGTCTGCGCCTCCCTCCGGCGGGCCGGGGTTGTCCATCACGGGGGAGAGGAGCACCACGCCGCTGCCCTCGTCCTCGTCGCCGTCCTGGGTCTCCGGCTTGTACTTCCACGTCTCCGGCTTCCGGTTGGTCAGCCAGAACATTTGCGCCGCTGTATTGGCAGAAACATGGACTTCATCGCGGGCCTCCACAAGGGTCTCGACCTCGCGGATGCGCTTGCCCGTTTCCGGGTCATATTCTACGGTCTTTAGCTTGTAGTGCTTCACGATCTGGGCATTGTAGCCCAGGCAGCTCTTGAACAGGGCGTTTTCCACCTGCTCGTCCGGCACTTCACACGCCTGCGCGAAAGCAGCCGAAAGTGCCGCGTATCGCTCGTCCCCCTCCTGGCCCTCGTCCAGGTATTTGCGGAAGGTAGAGTAGGCGATATGGAGGTTGGCAGCGATCTCCTTTGCCGTGGCCCCGGCTTTGGCCCACTTGATGATCTTGTCCAGGTTGGGGAGGACATGGGTCTCGTATTTACTTTTTGCCATTCGCTCCCGCCTGCCTTTCTGAAAAATTGGCTTCTCTTTCATCGTAGCAAAGGCAGCTTCTTTTTTCGCCCCGAAGGGAGGATGTTTTTTCATTTTGGGGTTCACGCGTGTGTGGGGGACCCTCTCACCCTCACCATCCCCCCATACCCCCCTTCCTCTCCCTCTCTCCCTGGAGCGGGGGAGACCATTTTCGTGGCCTCACGAAAAAGATAAGAGACCCCAGGCCATAGGCCCAGGGTCTCTCTGGTATGCTTATGCTTTGCTTTTGCTGTGCTTTTCTATCGTGTAGGTGGCCCCATAGCGCCGCCGCCCACAATGGGAGCAGGTCACTTTGTGATCTACGCCGCCGCCCACGCGTTTGAGGTCGTAGCCCTCCTGGAGCATCGCGGCGCACCTGCCGCAAAGGTCCTTCGGTTCGGTCATCAGTCGCTCACCCCCTTGAAGCTCTCCCGGACGTGACCGCCGTTCAGCTCAAATTCCACGGTGTGGTAGTGCCCCTTCGGATGGATGTACACCACGCGGCCCACCACAGGCCGCCTCAAGCTCCGCTTGTCCTCGCCGTTGTCGGTGAATGTCTCCGGCAGGCGCATCACCTTGTCGCCCAGCTTCATGCCTTGCCCTCCCATGCCGGGCAGGTGGCGTCCGGCTCCGTGAAGTCCGCGCAACGTGGGCTGTCTCCATTGAAGCATACGCCCTGGAAGTCCTCGTACCAGGCGCAGCTCCCGCAATTCTGCTTCATGCCGTTTCCTCCCGTTCCATCGTCATGCGGGCCAGCAGGCTCTCATACATCCGCTTGTAGGTGTCCCGCTCCGTCTGGGCGATTACCAGGGACATGGAGGCCGTGCCGTCCTCGGTGTCCCCGCGTACCGGCTCCGGCTCCTCCTCGTCCTCCTGGGGGCTTGCAAGGCCGTACTGGGCCAGCCCCAGGCCGGAGAGGAGGCCGAGGTCCACCTGCTCCATCTCCCGCCGGGTGCAGCGGCCAACGAAGCGTCCCACGCGGCTCTTGTCCACGGTGTACACGTTCTCGCACAGGGCCGTGCTGATCTGTTCGGTGGAGCGGATGGTGATGTGCTCCGGCAGCTCCTTCTTGGGGGAGGCGGAGCAGTAGACCACCTGGACCACGGGGCTGTTGTCGTTCAGAGCGTCGCAGCTCACGATGATGGCGGGCCGGTCCTTCATCAGCTCGTGGCCGATGGCGTTCGGTATATCTACCCAGTAAATCTCCCCGCGCCGCATAGCGTTGGCAGGGAATGTGCCTTTCTTTGCCATAATCAAACCTCCGTGATAGTCAGATTGAAGCGTTCCCGCAGGAGCTTCTTTTTCATCTCGTACTGGGCCGTCTTGGTGGCCCGGCTCTTGACATCCTCCACCACCGGCAGCCAGAACACGGTGCCGTACTTGTCCGGCGCGGTGGGGCGCTCGTAGGCGAAGTCGGCCACATAGTGGATGGCCCGGACCCGCTCGCCGGTCTCCGTGATGTAGCTCTCCTGGAGGGTGTACTGCTGCTGGAGGCGCAGGTTGCGTATCTGCCCGGCCTTGAGCATCAGCATCAGCTCGTCGTAGCGGCGGGCCTCCTTCTTGCTGTCGAAGCGGAGGTTGCCCCGGCTGTCCGGCTGGTTGTGGTACTTGGGGGCCTTGGTCTTGCCCACGATGCCCAGCTTCTCCATGACCTGGCGCTGGGCCTCCGGCCCCATACGTTGCAGGTCTGCGGCGGTCAGTCCCATCTCTCGTGCCTCCTTCCGTTTGGTGCAGCGGCGGGCCGGGCCGAAGCCCTGCCCCCGCAGAAACATCATGGGGTGCAGCAGCTTCCCGGACAGGCCGCAGAAAACTGTGTTGTCCACGACGCGCACATACTCGCACTCGTCGCAGTATTCGATCTGGCCCTCCCGCTCCAGGGCCATCTCCAGCGGGGTCTTATCCAGCATTTGCCTGCGCCTCCTCCGCTATCAGCTTGCGCTTGCGCCGGGCGTAGGCACTGTCGGCGGCGGACAGGCCGGGGTTCGTGAGGCGGCGCAGCCGGGCCTTTTCCCGCAGCTCCTCCCGGTGGGCTTGCTGGTACGCCCGGTGCCGTGCCCGCTCCTTCTCCGGGTCCCGGCTCCGGTCTTTCAGCTTCCGGCGCTCCTCTGCCTTGCCGTCAAACCAGCCGATGTGCTTATAGCTGGCAGCAAAGCAGCCCTCGGAGCAGAAGTACGTCGTGGCCTGCCGCTTGCCGTCCCGCTCCACCTGGCGCACCCAGGGGGTGTCCGCCGTGGTCACGATCTGCTTTCCGCAGGTGCCGCAGGTGCGAAACAGGGTCAGCCGGTTGGCCGTCTGTCGGCGCACGCTCATAAGTCGGACCTCCGCTCCATCACGCCCAGGATGTACTTGCCGTCCTCGCCGCGCCGGGCGTGTATCTCGTACTTCTCCCGCATCTCCTTGACGGAGAAGAACGGGACGGCCAGCCGCCAGCCCAGGGCCGTCTCCGGGGCATCCGGGTCCATGGCCCGCTCCCCGTGCTCCAGCACCACAGCGGTGAGCACAGCGTCCACAAGGGCCTGGGTCTCCTGGTTTCCGACATCCGCCTGGGCCAGGGCCTCCCGCAGCTTCTCGTTCTCCTTGGCCGTGTCGGCCACCTTCTTGCGCCAGCGCCCCAGCTCATGCTCCAGGCGCTTGATCTTATCGACGTTTCTTTCCATGTCACTCCGTCCTCTCGTAGTATTTCAGCAGGTTGGCGGCCACCGTGCAGCTTTTCCAGTCCTGGAGGTTGGCGCAGTAGCGGTCCGCGTACTCGGCCAGGGCCTCCCGGTCCGGGAAGCTCATGCAGCCGCCCTCGCAGCGGACGCACAGCCGCTCGTCCCAGCGAAAGAACGGGCACGCCCAGGTCTTGTGTGAGTAGCCAGCCATTTGTCCGCCCCCTTGCTCATTCCGTGATCTGTCGCTGTCCTGCCGTGCTGCCCGGCAGGCCGATGGGGTTCTTCCGCAGCATCGTCTCATAGGTTTGCTCGAAGCGCTCCATCTCGAAGTATTTCTTGTCCGGCGGCATGAACGCGTCGATGCCGCCCATGGCCTCGATGACCTTCCGGGTCCTGGTGGGCATCCCCTCCAGCGCCTGCTCTTTCGTCCGGCCAGCCAGCCGGGCCAGTTGCAGCTCGCTGCGGGCCATCAGGTAGGCGTTGCTGATTTCCGACTTGACCTCGTGCAGAACGGCTTCCGCCGCCTCCCGCATCTCCGCGATGGTCGGAGGGAATTTGCAGGTCTGGCACACCCGGATGACCGCCTGCTGGGCCGCCCAGAAGTCGATGTCCCGCAGGCAGGTGGTCCAGAGCGTGATGGCCGGGGCCAGCTTGGCCTTTAGGCTGTCCTTGTCCGGGGCCTTGAACATCTCCGCGTTGGGGTAGGCCATCATCAGCACCGCGAAGATTTCCGTCACTTCCGCCCTGGTCATAGGCCGCTGAACTCGTCGTGCAGGTCTCGCAGGGCGTCCATCTTCTCGCCCGTGCTGGCCTGCTGGGGTCTGCCGCTGCGACTGGGCTGGTAGGGCCTGTCGTCCTTGATGGCGAACACGCCCGCCCAGCAGCGGTCCTCACTCTGGTGCAGAATGGCGATCTGGGCATCCCGGTCTCCGGGGGCCAGCTTCTCCAGTTCCGTGACCAGGCGCTTCTTGGCCTGGTCCGTCATCGGCTTTTTGATCTTGTTCCGCATCGCCTCGAAGTCTTGCAGAGCGGAAAGCAGGTCGGCGTCGCCGGAGGCGAAGTCCGCAAAGATAGTTTCCTTTGCTTTCTTTTCCTCTGCTTTGCTTTGCTTTTCTTTACTCTGCTTTGCTTTTCTTTTATTTGCATCGGTTTGCTCTGCATTTGCATTACTGGTGGATGCTCCGCTGCCGTCGTCGGCCTTGCAAGGCTGATTTTTCCAGCGTTTTTGCGCTGCCTCCCGGCGGAGGTTTGAGATGTCGTCCACCTTCCCCATGCGCCGGAGAAGGGAAGCGGAGTAAAGATACTCGCCGTCGTTCACCAAAAGCGTGCTGCCGTTTTCTGCAAACTCTGTGCAGCAGTCTGTGATGATCTGCTCCAGGTGGGATGCTTCCACCTGCATTTGCATAGCAAGCGTATTCCAAATGTACTTGTTCACGGACAGCCGGTACTCTGGCTGCTCCCGGAGTATCTCCACCAGCATGAAGTACACCCCGTACCCCTCCGCCCCGTAGACGGAGCGGAGGGCCAGGATTTTGGGGTCGTTGCGGGCGTTGCAGTCGTGAGAGAAGAAATAGGCGTCTTTCTCGTTGGTCTTGGGCATACGGATGCCTCCTTACGCAAGCGCCTGCTGCCCCGTTGCATCCTCGAAGATGCCGTCGGGCAGCTCCGGCGCGGTATTGCTGCTGGGTTCGATGACCTCCCCGGTCTCCGGGTTGGCCTCTGGAAGGGCCTCTGACGCGTTTTCGGGTGCGTCCAGGTAATTCTTGCTCCCGTCGGTGCCGATGGCCGCCTCGTCGCTTGCAAGGGCTTTCTGGAGGTCAATGGACATGATGCCCCACTTGCTGATAAGCTGGCGCAGCATCGTCTTGCAGGCCATCCCATCGAAGTCCTTGTACCAGAAGGAGGAATACTTCCACTCGTCGCCCTTGGGGTAGTTGCCCGCCACGAAGTCGGCGTAGGACACGCGGCTGTACCGGGGGTCCTGGGCCTCGCGGGCCTCCAGGTGGAACGCCTGGGAGTAGCGGTCCGCGTGGGCCAGCATCTTGTCCTTGCTCCAGTACAGCACCTTGCGGAAGCCGTTGTTCAGCTCGAAGTAGGCGTAGTAGCCCACCACGGGGCGGCTCTCCCGGTCTCCGTCGTCCTCCAGGAACTCCAGGATGGGGCGGCGGGTGAAGCGGTCCCGGCCTCTGTACTCGCCCTCCACCACGGGAAACGCGTCGATGTCCAGGTATTGGCCGCTACGCTCTGCAAGCTGGATGTAGCCCTTGTAGCCGAGCTGGAACTGGGCCACGGTGCCGTGCTTCTTGTCCTTGTAGGGGACCATGTAATACTGGCCGAGCTGCGGGGAGGGGGACAGGTTCAGGCTCTCACCCAGCAGGGCGGCGGTCAGCACCGTCCCGGCGTCGCACTCCTGGAGGGACGGGTTTACGGCCACGGCGGAGCTGATGGCAGCCACGAAGCGCCGGGCGCGGTCCGGGTCTCCCAGGGTGTCGTTCACGAGCTTCTGGTACATCGGCGTCTGGATAGCCACGCTGAACTTGGGCTTGCCGCCGCTGCGGCTCTGCAAAGAATTGTTCACGGCCATGATTAAATCCTCCTATACGAAATGTTCCGTTCTTTCAGCCAGCGGGAAAGCTCCGCCGCCTGGTCCCTTGTCACCTGGCACTCAAAGCGCAGCAGGTAGATGGTCTCCTCCACGGCCTCACCGCCGCCGGGTTCCCAGGTCCCGGCCTGGGCCGCATTGGCAGCGGGGTCCGGGGTCTGCTCTGCGCCCCGCGTCGCCTCTACCTTGCGCTGTTCCTCTGCCAGGTTGGCGGCCTGGGCGGTCCGCTGGGCCTCATACTCCCGCAGGCGCTTGGCCCGCTCCTGGAGGCGGGAGCGCTCCATCAGGGCCTCGTTCAAGTCCAGGTGCTCCAGGTACTTGATCTTGACGGCCTCGGCAAACTCGCTCTCCACGGTAGCCAGGACCTCCAGATCGGACGCGGCCTTGTCCTCCGCCGCGACGATGGCCTCCCGGACCTTCTTCATGGTCACGCTGGTGTTGTACCAGGTGTCCTGCCACAGCTTCTCAAAGGGGAGCAGCGCCCGCAGCTCGCCCACGGTCTCCTCGTAAATTTCCAGGATAGCGGCCCGCTTGTCCGCCCGGCGCTTCTCCTCGTACTCCTTGAGCTGCGCGTCGATGGCGGCGATGGGCTGGTCAATAAGGCCCACCAGCTCCTTCACCTTGGCCTCGAAGTCGGTGTACGGGGCCATGCACTCGCGCTTGACCTCCTTGCGCTTGTTCTCCAGGGCCTCCCGCAGCTTGTTCAGCTTGGCGCGGTCCTCCTTGGCACCCTTGATGCCGTCCTCTGTTACCACCAGGCCGGTGTACAGCGCCAGGCTCTCCGCAAGCTGGCCTTTCAGCTCCTCAAAGTTGAAGTCTATCGTCTTGGGCAAAGTCTCCAGGCTGTTGCCCATCACAAATTCCATGCTCATGTTGTCCTCCTGTTCAGATAGGCGGGAGCTTGAGGTTTGGTTTCTGCCGCTGCTCCACGCAGCGCCAGAAGGGGACCGCCTCCCGCCGGATGATGGCGATGTCGTCCTTGGCATCCGCCCGTTCGATTTTGTAGTGCCGGGTCTCTTTCCGGTCCTCGCCCTCCGCCGTGGTATATTTGATCTGGGCCAGCAGTTCCACGAACTGCCACCCGGTGGCAAGCATCTGCTGGCACACCTGGGCGTAATACTCCGTGGGGATGCGCCCCTTCCAATGGGTCCAGCCGGTGGAGGAGAGGATTTCCGTGGTTTTGATCTCCAGGCCGCCCAGCCGCCCGGTGGCGGTTTCCTCCAGCTCCCCGTCCGGGGTGCAGGTGATGAAGGGCAGGTCCTGGTGTTTGATGATCTTGTAGGGGGTGAAGCTCACCCGGTATTCCGGGTGGTCCAGGGCGAAGAAGGAGCGCAGCAGCGGCTCCGCGTCGTTGCCGTAGCGCACATAGGGCTTGTCCCCGATGTCCTCCGGGATGACCAGCCCGCACTTCTCCTCCCAGAGCTGCACGTTGGTTTTCCAGGGGGAGAGGCCCAGGAGGGCGGCGGCGTCAGACGCCCCCAGCCCATCCTTGCGGGCCTCCAGCCATTCCGCCCGGTCCTTGCAGATGATGACCTGCGGTGTCACGACTGGTCGGCCTCCGCCTCAATGCGCTGTTCCAACCGGAGCAGTTTCAGAATTTCTTCCTCCGTGGGGTCTCCGAAAATAAGGCAAAGTTGGTTGAGCATAATGCCCACGTCAGCCATTTCCTCCCGGATGTCTGCCACGATTTGCTCGTAGTCGCCCTGGCCGGTGAGGTAGTGGCGCAGCCACTTGGTCAGGGCCTTGGTCAGCTCGCTTAATTCCTCAATGGCGACAACACTCTGCGCCTCCTCGCCCCAGGTCTTGATTGCTCCCTCCAGGATTTTGGCCTCTCGTTCCTGGGTCATTTCCATTTCCTTTCTCATACTGTTTTGTCCTCCTTTTTCTTACTGCGGCTTCTTGCCGCGTATTCTGCCAGCAGCCGCTTGAGGGCTGCGTCATGCCAGCTTTGCCAGGACGAATACCCGCACACCTGGAGCAGGTCGTCCGGCAGGCTTGCCGCGAACTCGCGGCTGATGCGGTAACACTTGCGGAAGCGCCCGGTGGGTGCGGTGGGCGGTGCGGTCTCCGTCTCGCTGGCCTCGCTGCGGCTCTCTGCTGTCGGCAGCGCCCCCAGCAGGTCCAGGTCCTCCGCGTCGTAGAGTTCCGTCCTGGACGCTCCCAGGACATCCTCCAGGGCCTTGAGCTGGTCCGCCGTCGGCAGGCATACGCCCTTCTCATACCGGCTCACCATGCCCACATCAGCCCTGGGTTCCGTTTCTTTCAGTCTGGCGGACACCTGCGGCTGGGTCAGACCCAGCGCCATCCGCCGCTCTTGTAGTCGGTTCATGCTCTGCCTCCTCTATCAGTCTGATTTGTTGGAAGAAGGGGAAGAACTGGGGCGGGCACACCGCGTTTCCGAGGCATCTAACTCTGTCCATCCAGTTGGGAAGCCCATCAACCATTCGGTCCATTCCGGGTTCAGATTTCCAGTACCCCCCCCCCGCAAGGTAGGCCACCTTCTGGCATAGGAGCAACGACCTGGTGGATGTCGCGTCCTTCCGCAGGTGCCGGGCCAGCCCCGCCGCGTCCATCGCCGTCGGCGTGGGCCACGATTGCAAATCGGTATCTTTGGTGCGGAGCGCCGACGCCGCGAGCTGGAACCATAAACGCCCGCGCGGTGTAGCCTTTACTTTCCAGGTCAGAAAGCACATCGTCGAGTGCCAGATTGAGGATGTTAGCAACATTCTCTCCAATGACCCAAGTGGGCCGCAGCTCGTCGATAACTCTAAGCATCTCCGGCCAGAGGTAGCGGTCATCGCTCTTGCCTCTGCGCTGTCCGGCTTTGGAGAAGGGTTGACACGGGAAGCCGCCGGAAATAATGTCAACTGTTCGTAGTCCGGTCCGTTCACAGAAACTCTCCTTTGTCAAAGTCCGAATGTCCCGCCAGCGCGGAACGTCCGGCCAATGTTTCTCCAGGACCCTGGTGGGGTAGTCGGCCCACTCGCATTGTCCCACGGTGCGGAAGCCTGCCCACTCGGCAGCCAGGTCCAGGCCGCCGATGCCGGAAAACAGGGAAAGGTGGGTCAGTTCCATATCAAGGCCCGCCTATCCGTCGTAGCAGCCGCACGGAGCGCCGCAGAGGCAGCCGCCGGGGCTGTCTGGGAATAATTCATCGAAGGTGATCTGCGCGTCCTCGAATGCCTTATTCTCCATAAACTCGTCGTGATAGCGCTCCCAGGACCAATTACGGCCCAGCCCCTTGACGCTCGTGTTGGTCGCTGCGGACCCGTGCTCAAGCGCTACCGCCCGGCGGAACAGGTCCGGGTACTTCTCCCACAGCGCTTGTATCTCCTTCTTTTTCATGGAGGGGCAGAAGAAGCAGGAGCTTTTCCCTGGCTTCGGAAGCCCGGCCCGCTCGATTACTCGCACGCACTCCTCGCGGGTCCAGCCCCAAACGTAGAGCGGATAGTGTTTCTCGTACTTCTTGTCCGCTTCATCAATGGGGGCTGCGTGCTGGATGCGCCGGGTCTCTCCGGCATCGTAGCCGATGAACTTATGGACGCGTTGGCCGCTGGCCCACACATCCTTGCAAGGTTGGTAGTTGTTGCAGAACTTTTCTTGCGTGCTGATCTTGTGCTTGAGGGAGCAGCGCTTGAAACCATAGGCAATGGATGGGAGGGTCCCGCTGTTGATGCACTCCTGTTCCAGCGTCAGGCGGTTGCCGTCCTTGTCGTGGTACTGCACGGAGATGATTTGCGGAAGCCCGTGCTTTTTCAGCCAGCCGTTGAAGATTTCGATGAATTTGTAGGTGTGCGGCTGTTCTCCGCCGGTGTCTGCAAACAAAATCAAATCAATCGGAATTTTGTGGAGGTACATTCCGATTATCATTGCGGTGCTGTTGGTCCCGCCGCCGAATGAAACGATATTCATTTTCGGTCACGCTCCGGGGTCAAGATTGCGGCCAGCTCCACGGCCCGCACATCAGCTTTGGGGAACAGGTCAAAAACCTTCTCCCATGCAGCCTCCAGCCCGTTGGCTGAAACCGTTGCACCGGTTCTTTCCCCGGTGGTGTAGGTGATGATTGCAGCATATTTCATAGTCAGTCCTCCTCATACGGGCTTTCCAGGGACCAGTCCCAGGTCTGCCCGCCTTGCCATTCCGTGGTGAAGTAGTTGTATGCGCCGTCTCCGGTGAAGTACAGGTACTCCTTCGGCAGCACCCGGCCCACGCTGCCTACGCACTCTTTCTCGGCCATCCAGCGGGCCAGCACATCCTCCACCAGGGCCAGAATGTCCGGGTCCACCGGGTTGCTGGGGTCGTAGCCGTAGAACTGGCAGGGCTGGGTCGTGATGCCCTCCACCGTGTCGGCCCAGAAGCGGTCCCCGCTGTCGTAGCGGTTCAGCACGCACCAGATCGTGGCCGCCTGTTCCGTGGTGGAGCAGCCCCGTGCCTCGCCCCACACCATCTTTGCCAGGGCTACCTTGGACGCCTCCATCGGGTCGATGGCCTCCTGGTCCTCAAACTCCAGCGTGATGGGTTCCAGCGTGGGTGTCTCCGGCTCTTGTGGACGCCCGCTCCAGGCGAACGCCGCAGCCACGGCCAGAAGGGCCAGCGCCAGGCAGGCGGCTCTCTGCATCGCGGCCCTGCGGCGGCGCTGCTGCCGCCTCCGCCGTTCAGTCCGGGTCATAGGTGCTTCTCCTGCGGCGGTACAGCTCGTCGATAAGGTCCGTGTCGCTGTAATCGGCCAGCGCCTTGCCCTCGTCCTCGGTCTCAACCGATACAAGGATAGAGGATTTCAGATACAAAGCGGGACGCGGCGCGAAGTAGGCGCCGCACACGCGGTAGCAGTTGAGCACGGTGCCGCCGGTGTAGATGCGGTACGCGCCGCCGGCATCCGAGCGCGGGGAGCTGTTGGTGGTCCAGCCCGTTGCCAGCCAATAGGGCTTGGAGGTCAG
>ERZ1034855.127-NODE-127-length-41475-cov-9.225881_pt1 | contig 41475 bp, 53 predicted proteins | sample MGYA00520699_ERZ1034855 | MGnify/ENA primary metagenome ERZ1034855 (study PRJEB33766, sample SAMN09781730) | gut metagenome | biome: gut microbiome | host: Homo sapiens | place: Madagascar | study: EMG produced TPA metagenomics assembly of the PRJNA485056 data set...
ATGTAATATAATATCTTAATTTTATCATAAATATATACGAGTTCGTTAGCTCGGATTTTAAGCTTATGGAGTGTATAAATGTTAGTAAATATTGTAGAAATACATATTAAAAGCGTACACGATGAAATAAGAATGGAACATAAAAGTTTTTAGCTTTTTATAAGTTTTCAGTAACGGTGTGCAGGTATGAGTGATTTAAGGAGTGAAACACGCGATAGGCTGATGATGGACTGTATGCCTCCACCTCCAATGCGTGTTATGCCGCTTTCAATTTTTAAAGAACTAATGTACAAATATATGGCGACCGTAGGCTTTGAAGGGACTAAAGCTGAAGCAGATAGCGCTTTTGCTAATGCTCTTTCTGGTTCTGGCGGTTCTACGCCTGCGAGTAAAATTATTGTGCGGTTGTCATATAATGAGTTTCCGCAAGTTGGAGACGATAATAAGTTTTATTTTGACGCAAACGGCCCCGCGCTTTATGTATGGAACGACAATCGTTATATTGAGGTATCTTCTCAAGGACTAAAGGAACACACTATTCTCTTTGGCGGCGAAGCTTCTGTAGAATAGTAACCTTATATTTATATTATTTAGGAGGAATTATTTTATGGGCCAGAATACTGTAAATGTTCGTTTGGTCACTCGTAATGCTACTGAAGCAGAGTGGCTACAAGCAAATCCTGTGCTTCTAAAAGGTGAGATGGCTATCTCTACTGATAAAAATCTCATTAAAGTTGGCGATGGTGCTACCACTTGGGACCAACTTTCTTATATCAATGACCTTTCTACCGTAGTAGCAAATCATTATGAGGGTATTGCGGCTGAAGGTGAAACCGACATTCAAGTAATTGACCGTGTACTAGCTGCTGCTAGCGCGACCGCAGAAAAGGATGACACCTTTGTAGTAAAGCGTGTTATCTCTGGTGCGAAGAATAGCTATACCGCGTATGTGTATAATGGTACTGCGTGGGCCGCTATGGATGGCAACTATGATGCAAGTAACGTATACTTTGATAAGGACTTTGTAGCGACCGCGCCTATTGGTGTTGTCACTATCCCCAGCTCTGGTTCTACTACAATTACTGCTGCTGGTAAGAGCGTGAAAGATGTGCTAGCTGGCATTCTTGCGAAGGAAGAGCAGCCCGTTATGAAGGCTCCTACCGTAACCGTGAATGCGGCCCTGAATAAAGCTTATGAAGTTGGTACTAAAGTGTCTCCCACTTATACTGCTTCACTAAATCCCGGTTCTTATTCTTATGGCCCTGCCACTGGTATTACCGCCAAGTCTTGGGAGGTTACCAATAGCGCTTCTGCTGAAAAGCTAACTACCGCCACTGGTACTTTTACTGAAATTACTGTCGGTGATAGCACTAACTATACTATTACTGCTAAAGCCACTTATGAAGATGGTGCGATGCCCAAAACCAACATTGGTAATGATGCTCCCACCAAGCAGATTAAGGCTGGTACTGCTTCTGCTACTACTAGTGCGAAGGTAACAGGCTACCGTAACTTCTTCTATGGCGCTGTAAATACTTCTACAAAAGACGCACCAATTACCTCTGTTATGATTCGTGGCCTAACTAAAGGCGGTGCTTATAATAGCTCCAAAACTCTGCCTTATGAGGCTGCTCAGGTTTCAGGAGCAAAACGCGTAATTGTGGCTATCCCCGCGAACTCAACCCGTGCGGGCCTTTCACAAGTACTACTGCCCAGCACTCTAAATGCGGACATTACGGCGGATTTCGTGCTAAAGGATAGCGTTAGCGTAGAAGGCGACAATGGCTATCAGGCTATTGCATATAAAGTATGGGTGTATGAACCAGCCGTACTTGATTCGAGTGAAAAATATACCATCACTCTAGCCTAAAATGGTAGAAGATTTAACTGGGAAAACTTTTGAGTTATTAGAAGTCATTTGTTTAGATGAAGAAAAATCTAAACAAGCACATAGGAGCTATTGGAAATGTAAATGCCTTGCGTGCGGTAAAATTGTTTCAGTAAGAAAAGAGTTTTTAAAGCGTAGAAGTAAAGAATTACCCTCGTGTGGTTGTATGAATGATAACGCTTTAAAAGATGAGGTTGGAAACAGATATGGACATTTAACTGTATTATCTCACTCTAACCAGAAAGCAAAACGAGGCGGGTATCCTTATTGGAATTGCAAATGTGATTGTGGGGCTATAACAGTTGTTGAAGGTACGCAGTTAAGATACGGTCGCATACTAACTTGTGGAAAATGTCAATATCGTTATACGCCCCAAAATACCGGTTTTATAGATAGAACGGGTAAAAAATATGGTTTTTTAACTGTTCTTGAAAGAGACTGTGAAAATCAATATAATCAAAATACGCTATGGCGATGTAAATGTGATTGTGGTAATATTATTTCTGTTTTAAACTCTCATTTAGTTTCGGGCCATACTATTTCTTGTGGCTGTATAAAATCTAAAGGAGAGGCTACTATTGGGAAGATTTTACAGGAAAAACAAATAACATATATTACGCAATATAGTATAAAAGACTTTCATTTTTCTAGGACTAATGGGACACCCAAGTTTGATTTTGCTCTTTTTACAAAAGAAGAAAAATTAGCTTGTTTAATTGAGTATAATGGAAAACAACACTATCGTGCGGTAAATTTTTTTGGTGGTGAAGAAGGTTTTATCAAAGCACAGAAAAGAGATAAAGAAAAAATAGAGTACTGTTCTTCCCACAATATTCCATTAGAGATTATTTCTTATAAAGACTATGATAACTTAAAACAAATACTGCTTAAATTGATAGCCAAATACAACTTATCGTAAAGGAGGAAAAAAGTATGGCTGTTATTCAAAAACAATTTAATTATATGGCTTTTCCCCAGAGCTTTTCTCGGGGCAATCCCATTCCACTTGATAAATCTGCGGTATGGTATGACTTTGCGGCGATGGTTGAATATGCGCAGTCTGGTGCTACCGCCTATGTTGGTCAAGTTCTAGCTTATGTAAATGAAACTGATAATACCGCAAAGGCTTACATTATTGCTGATACAAATGGTACTCTAACTGAAGTTGGTGCTGCGACTCTAGGCGATAATAAGACTATTGTCCTTGAAGAGGGTACTCTTGCTCTAAAGAATTGGGGCAAAGAATATTATCGTTGGGTTGAAGCAGTAGGCGAAGAAGGACAAGAAGGCTATGTTGCGGGCCATCACGAGAAACAGGTCGTAGACGGCACTCATCCTTGGATTGCTGGTCTAGAACCCAAGGCTGTGGCTGGTGCTGATGGTACTTTCGAGCTTGCTTGGTATCAGCCTTCTACTACTACTGTTGAAGGTCTAAACTCTACTGTTAGTACTATCCGTACTACCGTAGAAGAAATCACTGCGGCTCTAGGTGATGCGGAAACCGACGGTACTATCCGTGGCGATATTGCTGATCTAAAGACAGAAGTTGCGAAGAAGATTGATGCAGCTGGCGGCACAATGACTGGCGACCTAACACTAGCTGATGGTTCTAAAGCCGCAAGTGAAACTGTAGTTGACACCAAAATTGCGACTGCAATTGGTTCTGCGGGCCACCTAAAGAGGCTAGTCGTTGAACAGCTACCTGAAGTTGCGGAAGCGGATGTAGATACCATTTATATGGTTAAGGACGCTACTGTAACCACTGGTGACGCTTATAAAGAGTATATGGTCATTGATGGCGCATTTGCTCAAATCGGCGATACCTCTGTTAACCTTGAGCCTTATGCTGAAACTGCTGATGTAGAAGCGAAGGTTAAGGTAGTTCAGGATGGTCTAGATGAGCATAAAGCTGATGCTGTTGCTCACATTACTGCGGACGAACGCACTGCGTGGAATGGTAAGCTAGACGCGGACAATGCGGATTATACCACTCTAGTAGCGAATAAGCAGAAGCTAGTAGATATCCCTGCGATTAAGACCATTGGTACTGGCCTGACCCTTAATGAAGATGGCACTCTAGTGGGCGCGCAAGAATATGAGCTACCTGTAGCGGCTGCGGATAAGCTAGGTGGCGTAAAAGCTGGCGGCGCTGGCATATCCATTGCGACTGATGGTGTTATTTCTGCTAAAGTTAAGGCGGGTAATGGTCTATCTGTAGGCGAAGAAGGCATCGTTCTCGCGACCGCCACTGATACTACGGCTGGTGCAATGACCGCAGAAGAGCACGTTAAGTTGTCTAACATTGAAGAAGGCGCGCAAAAGAACGTTGTAGTCGGCGCTCTAGTTGGTGGTACTGTAGTAACTCCCAATGAGAACAAGCAGCTTGTTATCGGCTATGCTGATGAAGAGAAAGCTGGTGTCGTAAAGAGTTCTTCAGTCGAAGCCAAAAATAAGGTTCGTGTTGAGACCGACGGTACTATGTCTCTAAACGCTGTAGGCGTGTCCAAGCTCGCTAACGAAGATGATTGTGAACTCATTCTAAATTGTGGTAATGCCTAATTGAATATAATGGGGCAGAGATGAACTGTCTCTGCCCCAATTTTGTTGTATAAGGAGGCTATTATGGAAAATGAAAAGACTTTAAAGACGCGAGTACGTTTGAAAATAGATACGGCTGAACATTGGGCGCTGGCGCAAAACTTTTCTCCGCTAAAAGGTGAGATGGTTGTATATAGCGGTACGCCCCCCCGCATAAAAGTGGGCGATGGTACGACAAACGTTAACAGTCTCCCTTTTGTTGATGCGGCGATTTATGTTGGTAATACTGAACCTAAGGGCGATTATGATGTATGGATTGATACTACTGGCGTAGAAGGAATGGCCGTAATTAAGATGGCTAATTTTGTAGCTATGACAGACGAAGAAATTGACGCGATATGCGGCGCGGCGATTTATTCAGCGCAAGAGGTGAGAGTGTGATGGCGGAGAATGAATATGTAATTGTTAATAAAGCGGATTTTGAGAAGATTGGTAACGCTGTACGGACGAGCAACGGAACGACAGATAAGTATTCGTAGATGATACAGGTACTTTATCTACTACCGAAATTACGACTTAACAAACTTGAAACGACAGTTTGTTCATCACCACTTCAATTTTTGAAATTGACAAAATCAAGGAGTGATAACTTATGTCTTATTTAGACAATAAAGGCGTTGAGCGTTTATGGACGCACATCATCGCAAAACTCGGCGATAAAGTTAATAAAGAAGAAGGTAAAGGCTTGTCTTCTAATGACTTCACCGCCGCAGAAAAAACTAAACTAGCAAGCCTTACGGCTCCTTCTATTATAAACACAGGAGCGGGCAATGCTGTCACAAACATCTCCGTGTCTGGCTCAACTTTTACAGTTGAAAAAAATGCGGATTTTCTTACTGAACACCCCTATATCACGAAGTATGCTGATACTTCTTCTACTGCGTCTCCCGCGCACGGCGATACCTTTACTGCTGTAGATAGTATATCGCGTGATGAGAATGGACACGTAGAAAAAATTAACGTAAAAACTATTACTTTACCAGAGTACACATTGGCTGGACTTATGGGTTCAACCGCAAAAGGCTCTGCTACGCTACCTGTTTATTGGACTGGTTCAGCGTGGGCTACCATTACATCTTATGAAGGTGCAGCGGCTAAAGTAGCTAATGCTTTGTCGATTAACGGAAAAACTTATGATGGCTCTGCGGCGATAGATGTCGGTGTCATTGATGCGGCACACGGTGGTACTGGAAAAACATCTTTGCTCGATAGTGCTAATACTTTAATAAATGCTTTAGATAATGAAACATCTACTCCGGTTGATGCTGATTATTTCATTTCTCAATACGTAGCTGGTGGTACTACTACAACTACTTATCATCGTCGTCCAATGAGCGCTCTTTATGCTTATATGAAGGGTAAAATGGACAGCGTTTATCAAGCCAAAGGCACTATCCCTATTGCTTCTTCTACTGCACTTGGTGGAGTAAAGGTTGGTTCAGGACTAACAATTGCGGATGACGGTACATTGAATCATTCTAATTCTATTACCGCAAAAACCGCATATGGTTCTGCGGCTACAACCGCGAGTGCCGATGGTGGTACAATTACGTTAACTGATGTACAGTATGATGCACAAGGACATATTACTGATTCTACCGACCGCACTATTACTTTATCACAGAGAGCAACCACACTTGAAGAACTAGGTATTGATACTTTTGATAAACTAAATACGAAGTATGGGCTGGATGATAAGTATAAGATTGCGCCTGATTGGAATGAAAGTAATAGTACAAGTAAGAATTACATTAAGAATAGACCGGGTGGGTATGTTAAAAATGCGACAACGGGAGATTTAACTATAACTTTCAAAGGAGTAGAAAATACAAGTGATAATCCAGTTGAAATGGCTCATATGTATTATCAATATTTTGATAAATCTTCCACTCAAGTAAATCCAGCCGATATGTATTTGACATCAATTAATGCAGGGATGTCTTATACTGTAATTTGGAATGGTTTGGCGCGTGATATAATTGCCAAAGAAATGAGTAATAATGATGGGACTGGTAAGATATTTACATATCTAGGCGAAATAGATGAAACTGGAAAACGTCCTTCTTTTACAAATTGCCCCTTTTTTATTTTTGTTACAAATGATAAAGATGGTAAAATTTATGCTTATACTCCTTCTGCGACATCAGCACGTTCAATTACTTTCGCGATTGGTGGTTATAATGTTACTAAAATACCTGAATATTTTCTACAATTAGATTCATTAAAAACAGAAATGGTTAATAATCTGCATAATTTAACCTATGATGACCTCAATAAAAAACCAGGCGCTTATACAACTGAAAGTATGACATTGTACCTTCCCATCGACACCGCGAGCCAATCAGTTATTTCTTATTTTCAATTTAGTTATAATTCTCATGCCCGATATTACGACCTTCAAGCTGATGAGTACAATAATTATTATGACATAACGTACAATGGTACAAGTTATAATCTACCAGCTATTCCTGTGTATATGAATACTGACACTGCGAATTATACAAAAGAATATGATAGTGTGAATTGTATTGGTATTTACATTGCTTTAGGTAATTTAAGTCTTCTTCAAGGGCTTGAAAGTGAGACAACTGGTAATGATTGTCCTATTGTTATTCTTAGCCAAGCAATGATGGAAAGAGGCGCTATAACTGTAAAGTGTGCAGAAGGTAGTACTTTAGCTACAGGCGATAACATATTGAGCGTTAGTGGATTTTTTGTAAATCGCCTAGTGAGCTTAAATGTGTATGATGAAGTCAACTACCCAAATCTGATGTTTGATAGTTTTACATTTAATTATGCTATAGGCACGCGTACTTATACAAACCTTAAATTCGGCAATTTTCAACAAGAAATAGTTAAAGCACTAAACAGTTTTGATTCTAGCCATGTCTCCAAATCCGGCGACACAATGACTGGCACATTAAATATTGAAGATGCGAGCTTGTATATCAAAGGTGTTTACTATCCATCACTTAACATCGTCCCTATCGAATCCACCTCAAAGATAAAGAAAGCTGTTTTTGAAGGTTCTTACGCTGGTTCAGCTTCTATGTCTGCGTGGGAAGATGATAGCGGCCAAAATAGACGCATTATTGAAGTGCGGGCAAAGGCTTATGAGAGTTCTCTTGACAACGCACTTATGTTGAATGTATGTGATAACAATAATTGGAGCTATTATAAAGTCTTCCACTCTGGTACAACTGTCCCCATCACTTCTGGTGGCACTGGCGCTACAACGGCTGCTGGCGCACTAACGGCGCTAGGGGCGTTCCCCATTTCAGGTGGTACACTAACTGGCGCGGCTATGGCAGGCGCGGATGCGCAAAAGACGCTTTCTACTTCTCAACTCCGTAACATCACTATCAGCACAACCGACCTCGTAGAGGGCGAAAGCACACTGGCTGAGGGTGAGATTTATCTGGTATACGATGGGGGTGAGGCTTAATGGCGAGCCTTACTTATGTCGGCGGTACGGAGACGTATACGGAGAATGAGACGAGAAATGTAGAAGTATCACTGGGAGATTTGAAAAATATCGATAACGTAGATGAATTGGTGTCTTATGACAGTGGCTTTTATACAGATTATAATTATAAGTATATTGATGGAAAACCCGTGCGGGTAATACAATTTTCTCATGGACAACGATTTATAAAGTCTGGAACAACTTCTACCGATACTTTGACTTTTATAAAGGCATTAAGTAATGTGAAATTAACTATTTCAACTGGTTCTTCATCAGACGATACAGAAGTAATCGACAAAATGACTATCACTCACAACGGCACTAATTTATTTGAAGGAACATATACGCAAGGTCAATCATTTTCTACGCAATATTTAAATATTGGTACGGTAACACCCGGCGATGTATTTGTTTTTAAACATACTCGCACTGGCAATACTACAAAGAGTACAGGATACATAATAACGGGGCTTTATTGTGCCTTTTCCTCCGACCCCATCACCCTCACTGAAACCGTACCTGTCCAAAAAACTCGCGGTATAAACAAACCTGTCTCATCTATTTACGCAGGTGTCACCGCAACCGTCCCGAAGTATACCGAGACCACGACAACAGAAGACATAGCGCTTTCATCTGCTACGTTCACCGACTTCTTCTCGGCGAGCAACACTGGCACAACCGGTACAAACGCAAAAGGCATTACGTGGGCTGATAATTCAGGTGGCGGTTTGAAGCTTACCTTTGGCAACTATGGCATTAACAGCTCCACTTCAATGACCACATTCACGGCGCAACGAAACTTGACGAACGTAGTGATTAAGGGTCTTTACTATACTGAAACCAGATATGATAAAATTACGCTCACTGTCGCAGGTACGACGGTACTTGATGCTGTCAGCGGTACAAGTTCTACGCTTACACAACGATGGACTGGCTCGCTTTCTAAAGGACAAACAATTGTACTGAAGTATGTAAAAGATAGTTCAAACAGTGCAACCAATGAAAGCTCTACCTATTTCACACTGTCTTGCGACCCGTATCAAAAAACTGTGACAACTAAAACCCAGACTGGTACAGAGACTAAACTGGTTGATAAGAAGATTGTAAAGGGGTATGTCGGCGGGCCGGATGGAAAGGCAAGATTGTTCTTTGGTGAGAATAAACCCACAATTAGCTATAGTGGAGATTACGAAGTTTTTACTTATTCTCTTGATGGTAAGCCATATGATATTTATCGTCTAAACACAAGTGGTTCATTAATTTGTTCTAAACCAATTGAGTATTGGGCTTGTGGCGGCGGGGCAAGCGGTTGGGGAGGCCATACTTCTAACCCGTTAAGTGGTTTAGGTGGCGCTTCAGGTTTTATTAACGCAGGGCCTCTGGAAAAAGGAACATATACCATAACAATAGGAGCAGGAGGGGTTGATGAAGCTCAAGCGGGTTCTAACACTATTATAGCTGGCGATAATACTATTTCTATTATGGGAGCTAAAAGCGGTTCTTTTTCGGGTAATGTTTTTAATACTAATGAGACTTTAGGCAATTCATCAGGCGGCGGCTCTTACGGTGTTATAACCGGTTATGGCCGTGCTAGTGCAAGTGCGTATAAAGCGACCTGTTCAGATTGGAAAAATGTATTTCCATTTGGTATTTATGATTTAAAAGCACACTGCGCGGGTGGAGGTGGCGGAGGCGTAGCTATAGATGAAGATAGTACCGTTGATGCCGGTTATTATTGTTACGCTGGTGCGGGTGGAGCTTTTGGAGAGCCTGGAAAAAACTATACTAGTCATTCAGGAGGGACATATGCTTCTGCTAGTTCAGCAAAAGGAGGCTATTATGGTGGCGGTGATGGCGGAGCGGGGAATGTAGGGCCGGGAGAAAAAGCTACGTTTTATGGCTCCGGAGGCGGAGGCGCAAGTTTTTATTCTAAGGTGACATCCACAAGCGCAACGGGCTTTACTTCCGCTAAAGGAGGCGCAGGCTATCAAGGAGCGTGCTATTTATTAGTTCCTTCTACAAAAACTTCAACTGATGCAGAAATGATAAAGATAATTCTGGAAGGAAACAATTATTTAACGACAGGATATAGAACTTACTTAACTATGAATGAAAATCCTAATGATAGTACCACTTTAGTTGATAGTAATAAATTAGGTTCTATTTCTGGTACGTATTATGTGCCTAAAGAAACTCAAATAGATATATGGATTTATACCGGAGCTTCTTCTATAACACCCAACTTAGTAGACTTTAATGGAAATCCTTCTTCTGCCGCTGCAAGAAGCGGAGCATATGAAGTTTTTAGTTTTTTCGGGCGTAAATCTTATAAAATATCTCTTACGTGTCCAACGGCATCTTCAGCACGAGTTTCAAAGGTTACTATTACTGCAATTTAGGAGGTAAAAGGATTATATGATCGGAGCAGTCGTAAAGGACAATATTGTCCAAAATCTCATTGTCATCCGTGAAGCGCAAATCCCAGAAATGGAGAAGGCGCTCGGGTGTGAAATTGTAAACGGCAAATACTACGGTCTTCAGGCAGGCGACCTGCGCACGGCAAACGGCTGGACACGCAACGCAGGTGGAGAACAGATGATTCTTCAACCGACTGCGCAGGAAGATTACAATACCTATTCTGTGCAAACACGTCAAATTATCGCATTAGAAGAAGCACAGCCCGCTATACGAGCGGAGGGCGTACAAGACGCAATTGACATTTTAACTGGGGTTGCTGATACGCAGGAGGTAGTTGAAAAATGACGAATGAACAGAGAAATCAGCTAATAGCCTTGCGCAAGGCGCTCGATAATTTTGTTGTGAAAATTGCTGATACACCAGCAGAAATAAATGAGAACCAAATAGTGGTAAGAGACTGGAAGCCGGGTACATATATAATTGGAGATGTCAGGAACTATCACAACGTACCGTACAAGTGTGTACAGGCACACGATAGTACCGCTAACGCTGATTGGACACCGGAAGCAACGCCCGCGCTGTGGATGCAGTATCACGGCACTACGCTAGAGAGTGCTCGTTCTTGGGTTGCGCCCACTGGCGCGCACGATACGTACAAAGCCGGTGAGTATATGATTTACACGGATGGTAAGACATATAAATGTTTGAGCGACACGACCTACAGCCCGACAGACTATGCACAGGCGTGGGAGGTTCAAGGCGAAGCCAGCGGCGGCGAAACAGGTGGTGGCGGTGAGACGACCGTTGCGGCTTGGGTACAACCCACTGGCGCGCACGATGCTTATAAGAAAGGCGACGTTGTAACTCATAATGGTAAGACTTGGGAATCAACGGCGGACAATAATGTATGGGAACCCGGCGTGTACGGGTGGACAGAAAAATAACAGAATAGTCTCTATTCTGTTTGAATAAAAAATATTTTTAATGAGGTGCTTTTATTATGCCTGATAAAGTTCTAAATACGCGCATCGCGCTACGTTATGACACTTATGAAAACTGGATGAGTTCTACTGTTATCCTAAAGAAGGGTGAAGTTGCTATTGCGACTATCCCCACTGGTGACACTTCTGGTTCTTCTCAACATCTACCAGCCGTTCTTATGAAGGTTGGTGATGGTGACCATACTTTTAAAGACCTAAAGTGGACACAGGCTGTTGCGGCTGATGTACCCACTTGGGCGAAGCAAGCTAATAAGCCCACTTACGCGGCTACTGAAATCACTGGTCTAGCTGATTACATTTCTGGCGAAATTCAAGACACCGATACACAATATAATCTAGTCAAGGGCGCAAATGATTATGAGTGGAAACTAATGTCTCGCGCGAAGGGTGAAGAGACCTATACTAATCTTGTAGCTACTCTCACCATCCCCGACAAGACTGCGGACATTACTGCTCTACAGACCCTCGTCGGCGATACTAAAGTTTCTACCCAGATTGCAAACGCCATTGCGGCTCTAAAGCTAGATGAAACTTATGAAGCTAAAGGTGCGGCGGACACCGTTAAGGCTGCTCTACTTGGCGATGCGGCCACTGACTATAACACTCTAGGCAAACTTGAAGATGCGGTTCTAGCCGTAAAGGCGACTGCTGAAAGCAAGATAACTATGGCTGAAGTTGAGGCCAAAGATTACGCTACCAAGACTGAAGCTCAAGGTTATGCTACTGCGGTTGTTGGTACTACTAGCGACACTGACGCAAGTGATACTGTAAAGGGCGCAAAGAAGTACGCTGATAAGCTTGATACCGCAATGGGCACTCGCGTAGAAGCTCTTGAAACCGCTATTGGTGCGGGTGGTTCTGTTGGTACTCAAATTGATGAGAAGATTAACCTCCTAGACATGGAAGAGGTTGCGGTTGGCGCTGGCGAAATCATTGAAAAGATTTCACAGATTGACGGTAAGGTTACTGCGTCTAAACGCAAGCTCGCGGCGGCTGACATCCCTGAACTAGCAATTAGCAAAATTACTGATCTACAGACTACTCTAGATGGTAAGCAGGCTACTATTGCGTGGCAGAGTGATAACTATGACGCTGCTACTAATAAGGCTATTACAAAGAGCGACCTAGATGCGGCTGTTGCTGGTCTCTCTGGCGCAGTTCACTTTATTGGTGTTAAAGAAGCGCTACCCGAAACTGGTAATAATGGTGACATCGTAATCGTCGGCAATAAAGAATATGTTTACTCTACCACCGATAAGAAGTGGCACGAGCTTGGCGATGAGACTATTTATGCTGTAAAAGGCGAAATCGTTGATGCTAACATTAAGGCTGACGCAGCTATCGCCCAGTCCAAGATCGCCGGTCTGACTGAAGCTCTCGCCGAAAAGGCAAAAGCCGCGGACCTCGGCACTATGGCTGGCGAAGAGAAGACTGATTATGTCTCCAAGGCTGAAGCTACTGGCTACGACGATATTCTTACCACTACTGTAGCTGGTACTACTTATGAAACAAAGGCTGATGCTACTGCTAAACTAACCGAAGCAAAGGGTTATACTGATGCTGAAATCAAGAAGCTAAATGCTGATGCGGTTACTGCGGGCGAAGGCGAGATTATCAGTGAAGTAAGTGAAACCGCAGGTAAGGTTACTGCTGTAAAGAGGGCGCTCGTTGCGGCTGACATCCCCACTCTCGCGATTACTAAAATTGATGGGCTACAGGCTGCTCTTGACGCAAAGACCAATGATGCTGACCTCGCGGCCATTGCGAAGACTGGTAGTACTGATGACCTTGTACAGGGCACTAAGACTCTTATCTTTGATTGCGGCGATAGTACTGGCAACTAATACGCAAATACTTGACAATCCCCCTATTTTATGATATAATTAGGACAGTAGAGAAATCTACTGTCCTTTTTTCTTTTATCTTTTGGAGGTGAAAATATCTATGGGAAAAATCATTGACATCTCTTTCTGGCAAGGAGATGTAGATTTTACAAAAGTTGCGACAGAAGTAGACCTTATTATTATGCGCGCGGCTTATGGTACTAGTACAGACAAAAAGTTTGTTGAGTATGCGGAAGCTTGTCGTGCGAACAACATCCCTTATGGTGCTTATTCTTACCTTACTGCGGGGACGGTTGAACGCGCAGAAAAAGAAGCAGAATATTTCTATAAGGTAGCAAGCCTACAGAAGCCGCTATTTTATGTACTTGACGTAGAATATGACGCACAAACGGAGCAAACTACTGACGCAGTAGTTAATGCTTTTTATAAGAAACTGCGTTCTATGGGGGCGAAGAAGATTGGTCTATACGCCAATCGCAAGCGTCCTTTTATGAAAGATGAAACCGTAAATCAATTTGATTTTCTATGGGTCCCACGCTATGGCCAGAACAACGGTCGTGCAGACGCTGTTCACTATCCGCCCAAGCATTCTTGCGACCTATGGCAATATACTAGTAAGGGTAGCGTAAGCGGCATTAAGGGCAACGTAGACACAAACATGCTTTACGGCAATCGCTATGACCTAAATTGGTTCTTGGAGGGTGATAATAAAGTGGGAAACTTTACTAATACTGACCTCGCAGAGTTTTGTCGCAAGTTTGTAGGAAATCCCTACTGGTATCAATGTTCGGTATCGGCGTAAAGTAATTTGCGCGCAATAACGCCTTGAATTGCTGGGACATTCTAAAGCCAGTTAAGCCATAAGGCCGCGAAAGCAGAAACAATTAACTGGATGACATATGGTTAAATCCTAAATGTTATTATAAATGAACAATCAGCAGCCTTTTAAATGGGTTCAACGACTATTCTGTAAAAGAAGTAGACCATAAGTCGAAGTGAGGCGCGCCCGCGAGGGTGATGATATAGTCTGGTAGTCGCAGAAGTGCGGCGAAAAACGGGAACTTGCGTTTATCCGTGTACACAATCTCTATATGAACGTAAAAAGAAACAATATCCAACACATTATACTTCTTCTCGTGAAGCAAAATACAAGCAGCATATTAAAGAAGGTAAGGTATGTGCTGATTGCGTGGGCCTTATCAAAGGTTATGCGTGGACGAACGGCGGTCAAGGCGTATTTGACGGCGAGTTCTCCAATTTTTATCAATCCAATGGTTGTCCCGATAGAAGCGCAAATGGTATGTTTAAGTATGCACAGTCTAAAGGCGCAGAATGGGGTACTATTGACACTATCCCTGACATCCCCGGTATCGCTGTTCGCTATGACGGTCACGTCGGTGTTTATGTAGGTAACGGTGAGGTCGTAGAAGAACGTGGTTTCAATTATGGTTGTCAACTTACCAAGCTAAAAGGTCGTGGTTGGCAACACTGGTATAAGCTACCCTTCATAAAATATCCTGAAAATACACCCATCGAACCCCCACATACTTCTACATATAAACTGGGGGACAGACTTCTAAAATCTGGCCGCAAAGGCGAAGATGTTAAAGAACTACAAAACAATCTTATCACTCTAGGTTATAATCTGCCTAAATATGGCGCTGATGGAGAATATGGTAGTGAAACTATTGAAGCAGTTAAAACATTTCAAGAAGAGCACGACCTTAATCCAGATGGCGAATACGGAACGCTTTCTCATCAAGCTATGATGAGCGCATTGGCAGATCTCACACCAGATCCCGACCCAGCAGAAGACCCGACTAAACCAGAAAATGACAAACTTATTGTTACTGGCGGTTCTGTTCGCGTCCGAAAAGGTGATAATACCACTTATGCTATTATCACAACTGTCTTTAAAGACGCTCAACTTACTCCTGTGCGGGATGAGAATGGTAAGCCCATTAAATCTGCTAATGGTTGGTATGCAGTCGTTATGAGTGAAGAGATTGGATGGATTTCAGGCAAATATATTAAATAATTAAAAGGGGCATTTTGCCCCTTTTATTTTAGGAGGGGAAAATTATGCCAGAAAAAGTAATAAGCACTCGCATTTCCTTGAAACACGATGTTGAAGCAAACTGGAAACTAGCAACTGTGTTCGTACCGAGAGCGGGTGAGGTTATTATTTATGACAAAGATGATACGCATACTTGTCCACGCATAAAAATCGGTGATGGAAACTTACCCGTAACAAAATTACCATTTATCTATTCAAAAACTGGTAGCGCAACACAACCAATTTTCATTAAAGAAGACGGGACAATTGCGACTACAACTTATCAGTTAAATGCGACCGTACCAGAGGGTGCGGTATTTACAGACACGCATTATACCGCAAAAATGGTGGCTACAAGCAACAGTATTAACACTGAAATTACTGGTACTGAAGTCACAAATCCTTACCTTAACATTATAGAAGATGGTGCAGTTCGTAGCTCGACACGCATAGTGGGCGAAGGTGCGACAAGCGTAACAACCAATGCTAATGGTGAAATCGTTATTAAATCTGCTAAAGTAACAATACCGAAATCATTAAAAAACCCATATTTAATGAAAGTACGTGTAAACGCTAGTGATTTTTTTAACTATGACGGTTCTGCGGAACGCACGATAGAGTTTACAGGTGGCACAGGTATTACGTTAGTACCTGATGGAAATACAGGTAATATTACTATTAGTTCTACTGTTACCGCAACAGACACTAAAGTTACTAATACTCTTAATACTACTACTAAAGCATATCTTACTGGTACTATAAGCGCATCGACTAATACTGGTACGCAAATCTTTGACAGTAATGTCTTTCTTGGTACAACTGCGGGCCAACTTAACGCAATATCTTATGTTGGTAATAGTGCGATTTTAAACACAACCGGAGAAAGTGAAGATTCACAATACCCGCAAATTGTGTTAAAAAGAGCTGATGGCGTGACAAGTGAAGCGGTACATATTAAGGGCACTGACAAAGAATTGCGGCTAATGACTTGGAATGAAGGCGCTTATCGTGCGATAACTTTGAGAAACCATAAAAACTCTGCTTCTTCTCTCACTGACCTAGATAATGCTCTTACGTTTGATGTAGTTGATAGTGAGCATCAAACTGATAATAGTTATCCTATTTTTCACGCAGGGCGCGCTTCGGCTATCCCTGTAAAAAATGGCGGCACGGGTGAAACAAGTCTTGGTGCAGCTATGCAATCGCTTGCGGGTTCGCTTAATGAAAGCAAAGTAAAATCAAATGATAATGATTATTTTATTTCACAAACTTCTAGCGGCGGTACAGATGTAAACTTTTATAAGAAACCAATCAGTACACTGACTTCTTATTTTAATGATAAGTTTGAGGCCAAAGATACAACCATTTTGCGGCAAACAAATATAGTAAATGAACTTACAAATGAGTCTACTATTGCACCTTTAAGCGCTGCAATGGGTAAATCACTAAAAGACACTTTCGATGCACATAAGCATTCCGCAGATGACATTATAAGTGGTACGTTGGCGGTTGCACGTGGTGGCACAGGTGTAGGAACGTATAAAGAATTACAAGAGAAGTTTTATACACAAGATGTACCCAGAGCCGATTCATTTTTTACTAAAATGCCGATATATTTTAACAAGTCTGGTGTACCACAAGCTGTATTGTCTGGTGCTTTAGAAACAGATGGTTTTGGTATTGGTACTTATGAAACAAAAGATGGCTCGACGGCTATCACTAATGAGTTTATTTTTGCTTACTCTAGTGATGATTTAAATACTCTTTTTACAGTAAGACCTTCATCTACTACCAGTTCTACTAGATATAACTTCTTTCACTCTGGTATGACAATCCCCGTAGCTAATGGTGGTACTGGCGCGACTACTGCGGCAGATGCTCTTACTAATCTAGGCGCAGCGTCCGCAACGCATACACATTCTGCTTCTACAATTACAGAAGGCGTACTTGCTTTAGCTAATGGTGGCACTGGGGCTACAACTACAACACAAGCTCGTGCAAACTTGGGGGCTGCGGCTGAAAATCATACTCACGGCAATATCTCTAGTACGGGTGCAATCGGCACTACCGCAGGACAATTCTTAATGACTGGTGCGAATGGTGTACTTGAAGCTAAAACCGCAGATGAAATGAAGACTGTACTTGATTTTCAAAGCATAAAAGTTACCACAGGTACTACTGACCTTGAAGCGGGTGTAAGCGAACTCGCGGCGGGTGCGATTTATGTTTACTATGAAGAGTAAGGGGTGAAATAAATGGCAACTACAACTTTAACTGGCTCGTGTAGTACTACTGGTCTTGCACAGAGTTATAGTGATAATAGTGTAGCAAGACAAGGCTATTACGCTCCTAATAGTAAAGCACCCACAGTATGTCAAAACTCTTTTCTTGGACACATAAAGTTTACAGGTTCTATTGGCTCAAATCAAAAAATCACTGCGGCGACGCTATCTGTCACAACTAACGGTGCGGGCAAGAGCTCTCACACTCTATTTCTTACTTCTCCTTTTAGTTATTCTGTATCAAACGCAGGACATAATAAAACTCACTCCATCCCTGTAAGTAGCAGTTCTGTGTTAAGCTCGATGACAACAGCCTTTCGTAGTGGCTCTACATTTGAGTTTCAAATTGAAGACGAAAGTCTGGTTGTAGGCTCTACAACAACCACTAATGACTCATCTTCGGGTGGTTCTTACAGCCAAAACTACTTGGGTATTAGTTCAGCTTCACTTTCAATTACTTATGAGACAGAAGCTACGACTTATACTATTACTTATGACGCGGGTACAGATGGCACATTAAACTTTACTCCTACTACTCAATCCGCAACTGAAGGCTCAACTATTACTCTTAAACCCGCTTCAGGCGATGCGAAGCCTACGAAACCCAACAGCACAACTAATACTTACATCAATTATAATATAAACTATACTGGTGGGACTAATACAGTAGAAACTGTAGTAAGAACTACAAAATATTCTTTCTATAATTGGTCTGGCTCGGATGGAAATACTTATACTGGCGGTTCTAGCCACGTAATGACTGCGAACCTAACTCTTATAGCCACATATACAACTGCTGAAATTACTTTTAGTTCTGTTACTTTACCTTCTAAAACTCGTGATGGATATAATTTCTTGGGTTGGTATACTTCTGCTACGGGCGGCACAAAAGTTGGTGATGCTGGTGATAGCTATACGCCTACTTCAAATGCTTCAACAATTTATGCTCATTGGGAACAACAAACCATACAGACTTATACTATTACTTATACTGGCAATGGCGGAACAGTTAGTAATCTACCAACTGACCAAACAAAGACTAAAGGCGTTGCATTAACATTAAGTTCTTCAATCCCCACTCGTGCTACAGAAGACGCAACTACAGGCTATACGGTAACATATAATTATAACGGCGTATCTTGTAACGGTGCGACTTCAGATAAGGCCGCGGACAAGCGTTCTTACACTTTTAAAAATTGGAATACAAATAGTGGCGGCAGTGGCACAGTATATCAGCCTGGTGGTACTTTTAACACTGATGCTGATACTACCCTTTACGCACAATGGAGTAGCAACATTATAGATGGTCCTGTAATTCTACCTACTCCTAGCGGTTATAGTTCTACTTATACTTTTAATGGATGGTATACTGCGGCTTCTGGTGGAACACGTATTGGCGGTGGCGGTAGCTCATATACTCCTACTACAAATACTACGCTCTATGCTCAATGGTCAACAAGTGGCGGGACAACAAGCTATTATATCATCTATCAAAAGAATGCTCCTGATACTTCTACTATAAGTAATATCCCCGCAACACAGACAAAAACACAAGGACTAAATATAACTCTTTCTTCTGTATCACCTTCACGTTCTGACCCGCGAGAAACGCGGACGGTAACGTTTAATTACGGTTCTGTAATGAATAACAAGACAGAGACGAAATCTTGTTATGTAACTTATTTATGGCAATTTAATAAATGGAATACTTCGGCAAATGGATCTGGTACGACTTATTCTCCCGGTGAAGTATATTCTATCGATAGCGATTTGGTTCTATACGCTCAATGGCGTATTTCGCAAACTGAACACAATGCAACCGAAGTTCCCGTACCGACTGGTTATCCTTCTAACTACACATTTTTAGGATGGTATACTTCACAGACTGGCGGCACACGTATAGAAGACGAATATTATGCTCCTCAAACCGCAAATGATACACTTTATGCTCGCTTTGTAGAGAGATATAACGTAATTTATCACTCCACTACAGATAATGAAAGTAATATCCCAGCTCAACAATACAAAGAGAAAGATGTAGCGTTGACACTTTCAAGCGACGTACCGCAAAAGCTTTCTGTGGGTGGTACAGAAACCTCTAATTACGTGTCTTTTAATTATGGAGATAATGGTTCTGGTGATACAAATCAAATTACTATCTCTAGTGCGACAGTGTATACGTTTAAATACTGGACAACTACGGCGACTGATGCGGAACCGCATTATACACCTGGTTCACAATACACCACTAATGCGGCGTTAGATCTTTATTCTCAATGGAGTGAAGCTGTAGCCGCAGACCACATTACTTTACCAACTCCTACTGTTTCTGCTGGTTATACTTTCTTGGGTTGGTATGACGCGGTGGAAGGTGGTAATTATATTGGCGTAGGCGGTAATAAATATCAGCCCACGTTGGGTGTTAATTCTACTTTTTATGCTCACTACGAAAAGAGTACTGTAGAAGTTTACCCTACAGACGGCGCAAAGTTCTATTGTGGCGATAATAATAATTTGGCTCGACAAATTAAGAAAATGTATGTTGGTGTTGAAATAACTAAACCTATTTATGAGATTACTTCTACTACACATTTAACTGGTAATACTTTCAGTAATTTTTTTACGGCTGTGACAACCGCGTCCTATGGCTGGACTTTATCATTTGGTTCAACCGATATAGTAAAATGTGTCCCACAGAACTTTGGAAAAGATAGTACAACTGCGACAACTATCCTTACAGTAGTACCTGAAGACGGGGTTTCTGGTATTATAATCAGTGGTAAGTACTACACGGAGTCAAACTTTGATAAGCTTTCTATTACGTTAAGTGATGGAACAAAAGTTTTAGACGCGGTTTCTGGAACACAGTCTACGCAAACTGTATGGTTGTCAGGGAAAACGCTTAAGAAGGGAGATACTATTACCTTAACTTATACAAAAGATAGTAGTAATAGCGACACTCAAGAAACCTCCACATTTGTTGAAATTAAATGTGATCCAATATATACCTACAATCAAACTGGAACTGAAACTAAAGAATTAGCAAAATTAGCAAAACGAGCTTATAAAGGAACAAAATCTGGACGTGCTATGTTGTGGTATGATGCGTCTAGCTCTTCAGCAATTAAATATACTGGTGATATGGCTTTAACTGAAAATATTACAATAGATAATAATCTTTACAATTTGTATACGCTTACTAGTTCTGGTACATTGACACTTTACGGCAACGCACAATATTGGGCCTGTGGTGGTGGTGCAGGTGGTGCTAGTAGTTCAAATTACGCCGGAGGCGGTGGCGGCGGAGGTGGCTATTTCGTTGATGGTACAATTGGAAAAGGCACATACGCAGTTTCTATTGCTGGTGGTAGTGCGACAGATACAAAAGGCGAAAGTACCTCGATTGGAGACGCTATAACCGCAGATGGAGGGAAAAAGGTTTCAACATATGATGGTGGTAACGGTGGTAGCGGTGGTGGATTTTCATACTATGCAATGTCTGATGGTGTGTCTAGCGGTACTGGCGGAGCAGGATGCGGTTCTTCTACTATACCTTTTGCTTCAAGTAATATTACTATTGAAACAATAAACTTCCCTCATTGCGCTGGCGGGGGCGGCGGACAATGCGGTAGAAAAGGGTATTCAGCACACGGAGGTGGTACTGGGGGGTCTAACGGGGCAAAAGCTACTGGCTCTTCAACCAATTATACCGGTGGTGTTGGTGGCGAAAAAGGTGGTGGACGTGGCGGTTCATATAATATGTCTTCTTACGCTGGTTCAGTCGGAGGCGACGCTACATTTTATGGGGCTGGCGGCGGAGGCGCGGCGCGCGGCGGTGTAAGTGGTTCTTATATATATGCTGGCGGGGTTGGTTATCAAGGTGTTGTATATATACTAATAAAGAAATAGGAGGACATAAGTATGGGTTTTCTAAAAGAAAGTTATCCTGCTAATCGTGCAGGTTTAGTCGTTAGTTTTGCCGCAAATGCTTATAATACTGATAGCATACAAGAGGCAATGGAACATTTTAATTTATATCTAGTAAATGGTGTTCTTATGGAGAAGTCCGCAGAAACAGTAGCTCTTACCGATTTAGGTATCAATCCTACTCAAGCCGCAGCTTTTCGTAATCAAGTAAATACGCTTATTGCTAATTTAGATGATACTAATGCAGTGGCTAATGCAATACTTTTCCCGCAATGGGATGGTAATGGCGTATCATACGAAGTTAACACACGCATACAATATGAAAACGTGTTGTATAAAGTTCTACAGGCACATAAATCTCAACCAGATTGGTCTCCTGTGGCAGCTCCAAGTCTATTCGCTAAAGTACTAGTTTCTACTGATGGTACTCCTAAAGAGTGGGAGCAGCCTAATAGTACAAATGGTTATAAAACAGGTGACATTGTAATCCATAATGAAAAATATTGGATTTCTCTCGTAGATAATAATGTCTGGGAGCCAGGCGCAACGGGCGTTTCTCAATGGAAGCAATGTGATGAACACGGCAATAACATTACAGCGGCGTGGCAAGCAGGTGTAACTTATCAAATTGGCGACACAGTTACATACAATGACAAAACTTATAAATGTATAAAAGCCAATTGCGTCTGGTCGCCAAATGATCTACCTTCTGCGTGGGAGGAAATTACTTGACTTTTCTTTAAAAGTGTGATATAATAGGGGTGAGCTTAAGAAAGGCTCACCCCCACTTTTAAGAAAGGAGTTTTTATTTATGGGAGAAATTATTATTCAACCAGAAACTACTAAAGATCCAATTTCGCTAATAGGCCGCGAAGCAGGTGTATGCTGGGGCGCAGACATCACTAAAGCAAAACGTAATTATAAGCGTGGGCTTGATTGTCTTGCACAAAATCACGGACGTACTCTTGAGTTTCCACAAATCTATATGACAATTGATGGATATTCAGCAAAGTTCGCACGCGAGCTATATACACATATTGCGGGCGGACCAACACGAGTACAAGCCTCAACACGCTATATCAATTATGACAACTTTAAGGTTGTTGTACCGCCGCAAATTGCGGCTCGTCCCGATGCAATGGATGTATATAAAAAAGCTATCAATCAAATCCGTGAGAGTATGATAGCTATGAAAGAAGCTGGCGTACCTAATGAAGATGCTACAATGATTTTACCACTAGCTATGACTACCAAAATGGTAATGCGTACTAATTTGCGTCATCTCATTGATATGGCTCATCAGCGTATGTGTACACGTGCATATTGGGAATATCGTGATTTTATGCGCGACCTTTGCAATGCTCTCGCCGCATATAGTGAAGAATGGAGTTGTTTAGTAAATACTTATTTTGTTCCAAAATGTGAATATCTAGGCTATTGTCCTGAAATGAAAGATGGATGTGGCCGCAAACCGCATAAGGAGGGATAATATGATTACGCTTTCTAAAGTGGGGGAGAAATCTAATACTCCTACTCACGAATATATTTTGAAATCTACAGACACCAAGCCTACTGAACTTGTCCCCAACGGTAGTGTTTGTTTTGTGTTTGATAAAAATGAGCTTTACGTCTTTGACGCAGAAGCTAAAGAATGGGTGAAGATTTAATGGATTTAATCACAATTGCTTATCTTAAAAACCTTATTGCACGAGAAGGTGGCGGCAGTGGTGTACCTGGCCCCGCAGGAAAAAGTGCATATGAAATTGCAGTTGACGATGGTTTTGAGGGGACGCAAAAAGAATGGCTAGATAGCTTAAAGGCTATTGCGGATTTTGAGTATATCACTCAAGAAGATATTGACAAGATGTTTGAAGGAGATGCGTGAATATGGAAAAGAAAAAGAACACGCGTAGACAGAGCATTGTAATTACAGATGCTCTAAATTATTTTAAAACAAAATGCGACAACACCTATGTTAAACAGCACGACGTACATATCATCTCAGCGGATGAAATCGATAAAATGTTCGTCCTTGAAGAAGATAGAGTAGAAGATGTTGCGGCGCTGAACGCAAAAATTGAAAAAGGCGGCCAAATTGACATTATGGACAACTTTATAATGTCCACGGGCACAACTCGTGAAGACCGTCCAATTTTCTATAAAGATGCTAACGTAAACTTTCACGATAATATCATCACAGTACCTTCTGTTCTAAATGTAGAAGATGGTAAGAACTGGTGTGCTTTGTACGTAGAAGAGGGAGCAACAGTAGTATTTGATGGCACCGAAAATGGCGGTATTTGCATTGATGGTGCTACTGATAAAAATAAGGATGGTCCTTATTGTATTACAAACTTTGGCGGCAATGTAGTTATTAAAGGCGGCAAGTATGTAGCACACGGTTGCTGTGTATATGGTTATGCGGGCAAAACCGTTATTGAAGATGGTTTCTTTGAAGCTTCTCCCATCGCGATGGACGGCCACGAAACACAACCTTGGGCACTAAACCTGCTTAATGAGGCTCATAAGAATGGTACTGCTTCTTTTGAAGTTAAGGGTGGTACTTTTGTTAACTTTGACCCCTCTAATCCCAAGACTGATGACGCAACCTCTTATGTAGCGACGGGTTATAAGGTTGTTGAAGAAAAGCGTAGTGATATTATTACTTGGTATCACGTTGTACCGGAAACAAAATGAGTGCAATTGAGTTCAATCAAGAGGTTCTACAAAGACTTGTAGAAGCAATTAAAGCAAACGAACTCGCAATCCGTCGCCTTGAAGAGCGAGTGAAAGAGCTTGAAGATAAGTCAAAGACTTGACTTTTTAACCCCTCTATGGTATAATATTAAATGTCAGGAGGGTTAAGAAATGAAACGATTTGCGGTTCGAGTGTATGAAGGCTACTTTGGTGGAAATTTTGGTGAAGATAAGTGGGAAGTCATGGACGCACCTTCTATGCTAAAAGCTCGCGAGTATGCTGATACGCTTGAATTGGAACCGGATGATTTCATACCACTCACTGATGATTTTTCTCCTTTTAGTATATATCCGCCCGTCATCAATAGAAGCGTTGTGTTGCTAAAAGATAACGCTCCTAAAAAGATAGAAAATCAATCCTTCCTTGAGTACATTTCTAAATGGGCGGCTTAAACTTGTGGTTAGCTCCCACAGAACACCGAGTTATCATTCTTATCATACCACTCCACGCCGTGGCTGGGTAGAGCACTTGGTATTGAATGGGTTAGAGGTGTTCAACTTGCTATCGTAGCTCAATTGGTAGAGCAACGCCCCTGTAAGGCGTAGGCTATGTGTTCAAGGCACATCGATAGCCCATTTTTAAGGAGGAAAATGTATGCTTTATTCATTTAATAGCTTTAATGAGATTATTAAAAAGCTTAAAGAGCATAACGAAAGACAAGAAAAAATAATTAACAAATAAGAAAAAAAGGAAATACTTTTAACAAACAAGAAACAATTCAAAAATGTTATAATCAATTAGAAAGTGCTTATGCTCACTCACTCTCACAATTAACAGATAAAGAGCTACAATCTATGAAAACTTTTATTGACAAACATTATCACGGCGAATGTCATAATGGTAATCATTATATTTATGACATTACAGGTACAGGACTTGGTGCTTGTATCACCATCAAATGTCCTAAATGCGGCGAAAGCGAAGATATTACTGATGAGAGTAAGTTTTAATAAAATACGGGTGCTGTTATATAAATAACGGATTTTGGATTACGGAGGACAGCGTAAAATAAGGCAAGAGGGTGGCCTTATTTATAAGGTTATAATGAGTAATAGCCTTGATACCGAAGGCGAGCTATATACTTGAGATATAGTAGTGTCGATGAAGTTGCGGGCCTCACGGGGTACGTGATGGAGGCTTTTCCGGGTGCTACTGGACTACTAACGGAAATGGGACGTGGAGAGTAGCGTAAAATATGGTGAGAGTGGCGACCATATGTCTTTTATTGTGATGGAAAGAGAAAACGCTTATGAATAATACAGCTAAACTATTTCAATATATGGTAGGTTATATGCGCGAAGATAGTTCTCATTCTATTCTGTGGATGGGAGAAGTCGCGGCGCATTCTATTGAAGAAGCACAAGAACTGCTACAACAACATTATTATGATGCTACCTATATAAACGTTGATGAATGTCCTAACCCATTTGAGTATGAGGAATGCGGTCCGCAGTAATACCGCAATCACTTGACTTTCTTCTCAACCTGTGGTATAATGTATACATCAGTTGAAAGGAGAAAAACAGATGGCTGATTTATACCGTTACACAATTCGAACGCACGATATGGACACTAAAGAAGTAGGAACTTATCAAGGTTATGTCGCAGCGAACACTTACACAGAAGCTCAAGCAAAGATTTTTGATTGGTATGTTTATGTTCCTAGCGTTCTCACCAACGAAGAAGCTGAACAGCACGTAGAAAGTTTTTCTATTTACCCCTGTATGAATCCACTTGATGATGAAGAGATAAAGGAGGATAAGTAATTATGATTTATTCTAATGATGTCCGTAAGAACCTTCTTGAGGCTCGCAAGAACCTTCTTGCACAACGCGACCCCGTAGCTAATGCTAATATTATTAAGAAAATTGATAGGCAGATTAAGAAGCTATGATAACCCTTCGCTGTTTTGACGAAGCCTATCTTAACGACCTCGGGAAAAGTTCTTCTTTTAAAACTCGTATCAATGATGAAAATATTGTAGACTTTCTAAATAGTCAAGGAGTGGATATTGATGTATCAGGATGGCGCGAGGATAAAGGGATACCTAAAGACAAGGCAACACAAGCGAAAATTAAAAGATAAACAATATCGCAGTGCGTGGAGAGATGATTATCTTTCTTATCGCCATTGGCCTTACTGGAAGCAATTCTATATCAGTGGTGTGAAGAAGTATGCTAAAGACTATACAGAAGAAGCACTCCGCAGTGAGTTTAAAAATGTAAAGCACATCATTCTTTATGCGATTGATGAAGATGAGCTTGATGATGTTGTATATTACGATGGCGCGGACTATCGCAAGTGTTTTGATTACGATTGGACAATTTGGTGATAAATATGTACCAAAATGGTGAACAAGTAAAAGGATACTATAAGAAAAAGCTTCACAAGCGTAAAATAAAGGAAAGACACTATAATTTCTTTAAAGACAACGAGACTTATTGGAAGCAATATCACGGTTCTCTTAATAACTATTGGATGTGGAAAAAGAAATACTGTAATATGTCTCTTCGCACTCGATTTAAAAACGATAGAACAATCATTCTTTGTTTTATTGATGAAGACGATTTAGACAATATATACTATAATGACTATCGTATCAGTCGCAGTGGAACTACAGTTTGTTGAACCCAAATACTTGACTTTTTCTTCGACTTGTGATATAATATATTTGTCAGTGAGAGAAAGCCACTGATAATAACACGGAATAGGAGCCGTGAAAAAAGGAGAATGAGATTTATGAGGATTATCTCAGATCTAACTCGTAAGGAATATGCTACTGTTGAAGAGTGTCTCGCCGCCGAAAAAGAATACAAGAACGCTCTTGCGCGGAAGGAAGAAGAAGAGAAGCAACTGTCTGCTAAACGTGCGGCTCGTGCAAAAGAAATTGAAAACGCACGGGACGAAATGTTTAAAGCACAAAAGTATTATGGAGAGCTAGTAAATAAGTTTGTTAAGGACTATGGCTATTATCACAGTTCAATTGACAAAGTTGACTCTCTCCCCATTGCTCTTTCACTATTTGACAAGCTATTTTAAGTTTTTGTAAGACGCGTACAGCAATAATTTACAAGTAAAAACTTTGGTTTTAAGTTTATAGAATGCGTCTTGTTTGATAAAGCCCTTGCAGCAATCTTTTACAGCTATAACTTAAAGGGGCTTTGATATTAGAGGCGCACCACGCATAAAAAGGTGTGCCTCTATTTTTCTATGAAAGGAGAAAGAAAAATGATTTTAAAGGCTATAAATCTTGCGCTCGCTTCTGCGGTATGCGTTTTAAGTATGATATGTTTTTCTCAAGAACGACAGCTTGGTAATAAGCGACTTTCTTGGATGTGGTTTATATACGGTGTTTTTTACTTTGCTATCGTAGTAATGCGTATTATTGAATTTGGCACACTATAAAGGAGAATTAAAATGAGACTTATTGAAGCACTAAAAAATAGCAAGTATACTGAAAATGGTGCAGAGGCATATGCTTCTACCCTTAATAAAGTTTATGATATGTTTGCTTTTGCGGGAGCGTATCGTAATCGGAGTGATAAAGATGTAGTTACGCTTTTTCAAGAAGCTTATGAAGAAAATCCTGAACTTGCACTTAAATGTCTTTTCTGGGCTCGTGATAGAGCCGGTGGTGCGGGTGAACGTCGTTTCTTTCGTGTGTGTCTACATTGGCTAGGAGATGAAAGTCCGCTTAATATAAAAGTTAACCTTCATCTTATCCCAACTTTTGGGCGTTGGGATGATATTTATGCTCTTTGCGGCACAAAAAGCGAACCATTTGCTATGGGTTATCTAGCTAATCAGCTTCAGACTGATTATCACGCAGATTATCCAAGCCTCGCCGCAAAATGGGCTTATAGCTGTAATTGTTCATCCGCAGAACATCGTGCGCTTGCGCACAAAACTCGCCAATACTGTCATATGACGGAAAAAGAATATCGAAAAATGCTATCTATCATTCGTAAGCGACTAAACGTACTAGAGCGTATTATGTCTGCTAAAGAATGGGATAAGATTGATTTCTCCAAAATCCCCTCTGTCGCGGGATTTCGTTATTCACATTGCTTTATGACGCGAGATGAACTAGCGGTTCGTTATAAAGAGTTTCTTAATGAAAAAGAAGTAAAGGTTAATGCTAGAGTTCTTTATCCATATGAATGTATGAAAATGGCACGCAATCTTGAAGAAAATGACACTGTAGGCCGCAAAGCGCTAGACATTTATTGGAATAGCCTACCTGATTTCACTGAAGGTAAAGATACCTCTAATTTTATGTGTGTATGCGATACCTCTGGTTCTATGGAAATGGGGTGCGGTTCAGTTAAACCTATTGACATCGCAGCTTCTCTCGCAGTCTATTTTGCGGAGCGCGCAAAAGGCCCATTTGCTAACCATTACATTTCTTTTTCTTCTCGTCCAGAACTTATTGAAATTAAAGGCAAAGATTTTTATGAAAAGGCCACAAGTGTTATAAATAATTATCTTTTTGAAAACACAAATCTCGAACGTGTATTTGATCTTCTTCTAAACATTGCGAAGTCTGGTAAAGTTGCGGCTGAAGACTTTGTTAAGAATCTTTTTATCATTAGTGATATGGAAATTGATAGAGCATTAGATATGTATATGGACTATGATGTTGGCCCCCTAATGGAGAAGATTCAACATAAATGGGAAACATCAACCAACATCCCTTTCCCGCATCTCTATTATTGGAATGTAGATGCACGTGAAAATACCATTCTATCACTTAAAAATGCTTCTTTCATTTCTGGTGCTTCACCCGCGATTCTAAAGGCTGTACTTTCTGGTAAGACTGGTTATGAACTATGCCTTGAAGTTTTAATGAGCGAACGTTATCAAGGAGTTAAATATTATGCTGAAGATTAGAGCGTTTTTTGCTTGGCTCATTCACTATCGTCTACCTTATTATTATCAAAAATATATTTCACATACTACCATTACTGAAAAAGGAGAAAAGCTCTTTCTCTATTGCGCTGATATTATTGCGGAAAAACGCGAGCCAAAAGATTATACAGAAGTGATACTGGAAGAACAAATCCAAAAAATAAGAACCGCACATCAATGGTCGCGTGACCAATGCGCTCGCTACATCTTTCTACAACTACTTACTTTTCAGCCTATTTCTTTTAAAGATTTCTGGGCGTTAATTAGTCATAAATAAAGGCTCCTTATGGAGCTTTTATTTTTAAAATGACCATTATTAGTCAATACAATTATACATTATAAAGGAGGAGGTGAATTGCCTATGATTACGCTGAATGTAACCGGCAATAAAGATAATAGTACAGTACGAGCTTTTTTAGGGCTTTCAAGAGATACAAAGCCTATTAGATGGTTTCAAGATAGTATGATACCCAACGGTTCTACGTATTATGAGATTGATACAGCTAGAACTTATATGTATTCTTTTGAAGACGAAAAATGGTATTTTCAACCTTCTACGTCTCCTGGTGGCGGCACTGGTGTTACTATTGAAGATGTAAACATTGACGAAAATAATCACCTTATTTTTTCTTATAGCAACGGTACTACTCAAGATGCGGGCGAAATCTCTATCTCTCGCGTTGCGACAACTTGTCTTTATACGCCTGAAGGAGATGAATGCGTCTTCGGTATAGGTGGTGCTACGGTGTGAGTAAGAAACGTAATATTATAAATAGTTTTTATTGCGGTATTCCAATGGCTTTTCTTTTTTCGAATAATTATTCGTATTTTGAAAGTCTCGCGGATACTACCACCAATAAAAATCCATCAATTGCTCAATATAAAAAACGTTTATATAATCAAGCCTCTATGCAAGCTGGTAAAGCCGCGAGTACTATTACAAAAGGTTCTTCTAAAGTAGACCAAGCTGTAGCTTTTTTAGGCCGAGCCGCAGAAAGTGAAAGAAATAAAGAAATGGGGGCTGTACGAGCATACCAAAATAAAATACGTTCACAAATAGGGGATAGTAAAACATTATCTCGTGAACTTGATAGTCTATTTAATGGCTATAACCCTTCTAATCCGCAACAATTTTATGAAAAGTTTATTTATTTCTTCAACCATACAAGACAAGAAGCTCAAGATTTAAAAGAAAGACTTGAGACTTTAAAACGAGAAGTGCGAGACAAGCAAGAAGTATATAATAAAAATTATATTTTTCAAAGTGATAACAGTTCTAGAACACTTGTTCGGCGTTTAAGCGGTCATTCGCGGCAAAAAGAAAACTCTACAAGTTATAGTAAGCTTGTACAAGATGCTGCTTTACGTGTTATTGAAGAAAAAGGTTATACTTCTAAAATAAACCTTAATAATTCTACTAATTTAGCGGCTTTAGCTGTAGCGGTTCAAAGTGATTTAAGTCATCTTTTCCAAAGAGAGATGTACCAAAAAAAGCTTTCAGGACTTGATAACCTTACCCCTGAACGTATTTATGAAATTACTACCGAATACATTCAAAACGCAGAGAAGAATGGCACTGCTTTACAAAAAAATCTTGAAGGCAATAAAAAGCAAGTAGAAAACGTGTTAAACAGCGTTAAAGATGCTTTAGGAATAAAAATAAAGCCGCTACCAAAAGGAGATAAAACAACTCGCTTTACGAAAGAAATGCGTGAAAAGTTGACAAGAATGGGACTAACCCCTGAACAAATAAAAAAGATGGGGGAAGTCACTGTAAGTTGTTCTTCTAATACGTCTGCTGGTTTTACATTTGAAGGCATTGAAACGATTATACGAGAAGGTATTGGCGGTAAAGTAAGAGGCTCCGCTGCGGCTGACGTAATTATGCTAGGGTCAATAGATATAACTGTAGAGACTAACGATGAAGTTCATAAATGGCTGGACAACATTATTAAAGCCATAGAAGATAATGCTAATTCTAAACCTTCACGTAATGAAATTAAGGCTTCTTATCAGCAGATGAATAATTCTATTGATGATGCTTATCAGCAGTTGGAAAAGCTACTAAAAGTTGTAGATTCTAAAGAAGACCTTTTTGTTTATCATGAAAGTCTAAAAAATTATAAGTCCATTGAGAGCGGCGAAAGCAAAATATTTCACGGCAGAGAACTAAAAGCTTTTACTTATCTTGATGAACTGTACGCAGTTCAAAGTGGCGGAGGGTTGACCCCTCCTTCTATTAACTATTTAGAGTTTTTAATTCTTAACCTTTTTAGCGGCGGTATCGCACATCAATATAAAGATGTTCTTGAAAAATATTTTTCTATTTTTGCGGGACTTCTTATGTTTGATGACGCAGTTGTTATGGCTCAAAACGCTCAACTTTCTATGATGGCTGATAACTCACAAGTGAAATCAGTTCATCTTTATAATATCAATGGCGTTTATGTCCCCGCGTCTTATGTACTTCAATCACTTTATCAAGCTCTTACAGAAGCTTCTAGTATGATAGAAAGCGGTATTCAAGTGTCTATCAATGACGTAGGAGACGCTGCGAAATCAATTGAAAGTGAAAGTACTTCAATTTATCCTAAAAGGTGGAAAGAAGTAAGCAAAATGGTACACAACGAAACCAAAGTAAACATCACTTTTCTCTCTGCTTTTTTACAGCTTATTGAACAAATAAATAACACTTATGGCGTTTAAGTCGCATTGCGCGATTTTATATAACGCATTAAGGAGAGACGTCGCGTAAGTCTCTCCTTTTTGTGATAAAAAAGGAGGGGATAACGATGGGAAAAGAAAAAGGTTCTGTAACCGATGTCTTTCAATGTTTGGTAAACACTTACTACAACTGGCGGCAACGTAAAGAAAAACTTGATACTTTTCTTACAGATAATGCTAACCTTAGTCACCATATTAAGACAATAGACGCAAACATTGCAACTCTTAATGGACGTATAACAACGTTAGAAGACAAGGTTGACGTTTTAGACACACGCATTGGTTCAGTTCAAACGGGAGTTAGCCTTGAACTTTTTGAAAGCTTACGCGACCTATGGAAACTTTGTGTGTATACGCAAGGATACGCCTCGATTGAACAAAAAGAACAAGCCGATAATATTTATCGCGTGTATCATAATCAACTTGGCGGGAACGGGGTAGGTACTCATCTTTATGAAGAAATAATGAACCTCCCCATGGAAGAACTATGAGTATATTGAGGTGGAAACTATGATGACGTGTTTGATGAATAATTTAGAACTAATTGGTATTTTAATTCTTATGTATGTTGGCGCAGCGGGCGCTAATATTCTACTTGGTATGTATAATAATATTAGTAATTTGAAAGAGCAGTTTTCTAAAGAAAAGCTTATTACTGGCCTCACTCGGTGCGGCATAGTGCTAGTTGGTAGTCTACTAATTACTGTTATTATTTCTTTACTACCAGATATTCTTAAGGCACTTGGTGTTCAAACTGACGCAAATCTATTTGACGGCATTAGTATTGTAGCTATCGCGGGCGTGCTGTCTTCTATGATTGTGCGTTATCTCAAGGACGCTGTGTCAAAGTTTTATTCTATTCTTTACGGCAAGTCCGCAGAGATTAAAGAATAAATAAATGCGGGGCGTGTTTCACGCCCCGTTTTTGTCATATGCTTGACTTTTTACGAAAGTGGTGTTATAATATTACTAGAAGTCTGGTAGAGAAAGGAGAACGCGATATGGAATTACGTATTGAGCGTTGTAAAGGAAAAGAGCATTTTGAAGAGTTTTGCAGTCGTAAGTTCTGGGAGCTATTAGATGCTCCATTTATTAAAGACCATTTTACTCAAGATGCTCGCGAAAGAGGTCGCTTATGCTTTGTCATTACGTCTAAAAAAGAAATTGAAGAACTAATTTCTATTGCTACTCATTATCGTAACTATTGGGGTACTTATGACGATGTACCAAAGTTATGTGAAGTGCGAGATGATTTTGATGAGATGACGCAAAACGAACACTGGGTTTATATTATAGAGATTGTATGGAGTGATTAGGTATGAAACTAATTTTTAGAGAACGTGACAGTTCTAAAGCCCGCGAATTATTTGAAATTGCTACAGCACAAAATGCTACTATTATCACCACAAACGCGCCTGCACTGCGAGTAAAGGCAAAAAGTTATGGTTACAATAATCTCGTTATTATAGATGCGGCAGAGCTGTTTTCTAATGCAGAGAGCTTCATTAATTGCCCCGTAATACTTCACAATGTAGATAAAATGGTAGATAACTATTTTCAGTTCGCTTTTAACGCACATGTAATTGCAATGAGTGCGACAGTAGAAAATGAGTAATATTGTAGCACAACATATACCTATTCTCCCTCTTGAAGTATATATTTTCACTTCTGTGCGGCACGATTTTGGTATCTCTTTCTTTGGATGGAGTTATTGCATTATGCGTGATGGGAAGGTCATCCGTGATAATTTTGGTGGTGCAAGTATGGCCTATGAAAAGTATGACCGTTTACCGCTAGACTTATCCATTATCACTAAAGTACTCACAGAAGTAAAAGCGGGAGAACGTGTTCGCCGCGAATATGTGCGTGTACACATTAACAACCGTTTTATCTACAAAGTATTTCTAAAAGAACTATGGAAAGACTGGGAGCATTTCGAATGGACTAACTCAAAAGAACAAGAAATACAGTATCAACACGAGTGGAAAATGCTTTTTTGGTTTTTTCGTAATAAACGTTATTCTTTTACATTAGACTATGATAGAAATGCAGTAGAGTGTTCTAAAAAAGCAAAGCTAATGGCGGAACAATTTAAATTAGATTGGAGAGGTGCGGAATATGAACGAGAATATAGACCTCTATGAAGTAGAGTTTCCTTTTTATAAAGATTACTTACACGGTTTGCGGCAAGGAATGTTTAAACGTGAAAAAGATGAAATCAGTTGTTTTATCTTTTCTAATACTACAGGTAAGAAAATGTGCGGTTTTCAAGAGGACGAAGCTGGTGTACTCCATTACTACATCTTTGAAACACCACTCGCAGAAGAAAGCCAAGAATATATCCCTCGCCCGCAAATCGTTATTAACACTTATAAAGAGCTTCAAGCAATTATCGATGGATTAAAGGAGATACGAGAAAATGGTGGAACTATTCCAGAGCATTGGCGTACAGAGGAAGAAAGAACTAGCCTTCTGGGTTAGTCAAGCATTTGCGGCTCCGTCTGGCTATGAAGGAGCTCAAATACTGATAAAATTACGTAGCACCGCAACGGAAGAAGAAAAGGAGTTTATAGATTTCGCTTTTGCGGTAGAAATGGAGAAACAACGTGAAACAGAACATTATTCTAATTAGTGGTAAAGCCGGACACGGTAAGACCACTTTTGCTAATTTACTTGAAAAAGAACTTACTGCGAAAGACCGCAGTGTACTACGCATTGCGTTCGCAGATTATCTTAAATATATTTGTACTAAATATTATGGCTGGGATGGCGTTAAAGATGAACGTGGCCGCCAAATCTTACAGCATATTGGTACTGATGTCGTGCGTGCTCGCGATAACAATTTCTGGGCTGACATCGTATCTCGTCTAGTTAATGCACTTGATGAAGAATATGATTACTATATTATTGATGATGTAAGATTTCCCAACGAAATTGAGAGCTTTCCTCTTGAAAACACGCTTCACGTGCGGTTAAATCGTTATACGGTAGAAGGTAAAAATCATCTCTGTCGCCGCTATATCAACCCACTGATGACGGAAGAAGAACGCACGCATTCAAGCGAAATTGCTCTTGATGACTATGCACCAGATATTTCTATTACTAATTTTGATGATAGATTAGGCTTACTTCAAGAAAGTGCTGAACTACTTGCGGAGGAATTGACTAATGATTGACTATCTACATGGCGAACCAATGAAATATTTTGCGCCTTCAGCCACTATGACAAAAGAGCAATATAAAGAAAAAATTGAAGAAATGTGTCAATCTGGTGATTATCTTTATAGCCGCAAATATGATGGTAATTGGTCGCGTGCAGTTATCAATCAAGGCGGTATTAGTGCTCTACAAACTCGTGGTATTTCAAAGAAAACTAAAACTTACGGACAAGTACAAGATAAAGTGCTTTGGTGGAATGATGTAAAAAACGCATTCACCAGTACTACTGTAATTCTAGGAGAACTTTATCTACCTGGTCGTATTGACCGCGATGTAGGCGCAGTTTTACGTTGTCTCGCTCGCAAAGCCATTGAACGTCAGCGTGAAAATCCATTACAGTGGCGTATTTTTGACGTACTATGCTATGAAGGCGAAAGCTTGATGGACAAACCTATCGTTGAACGTATTAAATATATTGATAAAGTAGTAAAAGACATCAACAATCCTCTCGTAATTGGTATTGAATATCACGAAATGGGAGAAGATTTTGACGTTGAACTTGAAAAGATTTTTATGGAGAGGGGCGAAGGCGTAGTCGCTTATCGTAAATCCTGTCTCTATGAATTTGGTAAACGTGGGCCGCACGCTTATGATACGTTTAAAATTAAACAAAAAATCACAAGTGACATTGACGCTTTCATCATTGGTGTGAAGCCGCCCACAAAAGAGTACAATGGTAAATATCTTGAAACGCATACTTACTGGCATAATATTAAAACTGATGAACTACTAGAAGGCGAACATTTTATTGAATATTGTAATGGCACGATACCTATTGAACCCGTATCTAAAGATTTTTTCTATCATCGTCCGTCCGCAATTCAAATAGGTGTTTATACAAAAGATAATCAAATCTATCATCTAGTAGACATTTCAGGAATTAGCGAAGAACTAAAAGACGCATTGCGCGACCGTCCTGAAGAATATTATAAACAACCAGTTAAAATCAGTGGTATGTCTATTTCTCTTACTGAAAATAACGCAGTAAGTATTCGTCACCCTAAACTTATTTGTCTACGGGATGATATTGATGTACGGGATTGTACTCTTTTAAAAATCTTAACAGAATATTAAGGAGAAGTTAACATATGGACGAAAACATTATGGAAGTAAAAGAGATTTCATCTCTTGACCCTATCGGGTATCAATATTTTGACAATCTATTTAATCACCGCACTATTGTCTTCAACCAAGATGTAGATGAAAGCATTGTAGAAAATGTTATTCTACCTCTTCGAGCTTTTGAAAATGACGATAACGAAGAGCCTGTTAGTCTTATCATAAACACGCCGGGCGGGGCGGCGCTACCCTCTCTTGTACTTATCAACATTATTGATAACTACAAGAAGCCATTAAATATTTACGTTTATGGTTACGCGATGTCTATGGGAGCTATCATTCTTGCGGCTGGTAATAATAATCCAAATGTTCATAAATATTGTCATAAGTTTTCATTTGGGCTAATTCACAGCGGAGACATCAATCTTGCGGGTAATTCTTCAGCTTGCAAGCAGACTATCGCTTTTTTAAATGATGTGGATGAAACAATTAAGCAATATTTTCTTACTAATACTAATTTTACGGAAGAAACTTGGGCACGCATTGAGGACAAAGAGTTTTATATGACCTCTACGCAAATGAAAGAATATGGCTTAATTGATGAAATTATTTAATTGGGGTTGATGATTTTATGGAAATTACTTTTTATGACACCTCTGCTCTACTTGCAGCACCAAATATTGAACAAATGCTATGTGAACTTGCTTCACCTACACTTGTTTATATTAGTCATTTTGTGCTTGGCGAGATTGAAAGCATCAAAAATAGCGCGTCTAAAAGTGATGAGATTAAAGCAAAAGCTCGTCGTGTGGCTCGTTATCTGCTACAATATCCAGGTTCTTTTCTATGCGAAAATATTAGTATCCACGATATTGAAAAAATTAAAAGAAAATATAGCTTTTTGCCGCAAAACAATGATGGTGATATTTTAGCAGAAGCCCTATATTTAAGCAAAAAATATAGGGTAACACTTATTACAGCCGATGTGAATATGGCTTTATTCGCCCGCTCAATGGGTATTATAGCGTATCAATTTGAAGACACTGAAATCGCGACAGAGCCGTGGGCTGGATGGGCTAAATATTACCCCAATGAAAAAGAAATGGCATCTCTTTATAGTGACCCAAAGATGAATATTCTTGAGGCTCCAATCAATCAATATTGCGAGATTTTTCAAGATAAAGAATTGAAAGATGTACTCCGTTGGGACGGTACGCAATACCAAAGACTGAAATATAAAGAAATGAAAAATCCTTATACACAAGAAATTATTCGTCCACGCAATCTTGAACAAAAAATGGCTTTTGACCTGCTACAAAATCCTGATATAAAAGTTAAAACACTTTTTTCTTCTTGGGGGAGCGGCAAAACACTTCTTGCGCTTACTTATGCTCTAGGTAAGATTTATAATGGCGAATATAAAAAGCTATTATTTGTCCGCAATAACATTATTGCCGCGAACACTTTCGACACTGGTTATCTCCCAGGTGCTTTGAAAGATAAGATGACGATTTGGAACCGTAATATCGCTGACCACGTAGGCGGCGATTTAATGATGGAACAACTAGAAAATAATGGCGTTATTGAGACTTTTCCGCTATCACATATGCGGGGCCGCTCTATTCACGACATTGTTTTAGTGGACGAATGCGAGAACCTCACAGATAAGCATATTACACTACTCTTGAGCCGCATTGAAGAAGACGGAGAGATTATCTTTTGCGGCGATAGCGCGCAATGCGATTTTAGAAACGGTGTCGTTTCTGGTATGGATAAAATGATTAACGCGCTTAAGGGTGAAAAACTTTTTGGCGCAGTAAAGCTTATTAAAAGTGAACGAGGCGGCGTACCTCTACTTTGTGATAAAATTATTCCTCCACGTTAAACATTTGACTTTTTCTCCTTTTATGATATAATATAGCCGTAGTGAAAGCTACGGCTATTATTTTTTAGGAGAGAGTACTATGAATCGAAAACCAAAATATTTTAAGTTTTGCACGCTTGATGAAGAAGAACATGAAGCACAATTTTATCGTATTCCTCTTCCTGCAATTGAAGCTTATGACTTTGAACAGACTTCAATTAGTTATAGCTATGATACAATTTGGAGAGCAGAAGAGATGACAAAAATATATACTCATCAGTTTGTTTTCGTTGCTAAACAAACAAGTGAAGTCATAGCGTTTCGTGATGCTTTAAATAGAAAAGAAAAATTAGTTTTTATCACAATTGCCTATGACGACGATAGCACGGTTGAAATTTATGACGATAGTACGGGTGTCACAAAGTGGTTTACTAATGAAGCGGACGAAATTGTCTTTCTTCTATTTTATAAAGAAGATAATACTGATGATAAAAAATTACATCACTGATAAACAATATTTTGTTTTCTGCTTATACTCTCAAATAAAAAACACCATACATTTAAAAGGAGTGATTTTATGAAAAATAAACTTATTTATATTAATATTTTTACACTAGACGAAAAACAAGATGTAAAATATTATCGTATCCCTAATTCTTCAATTAGATTTTTTGATATGAAACTAGAATCAGTAGAATACGGATTTAATGCAGAAATAGATGAAGAAACAATAAAAGTATATACTAATGATTTTAATCTTGTTACAAAGAAAACAAAAGAAACTAGAGCTGTTTGTAATGCTCTTGATAGAAAAGAAACTCTTTTCTTTGTCACACTCAATTATAAAGATGGAACTATAGTAAGCGTATATGACAATGAAAGAGGCTTTGAGCAGTGGCGAAGGAAAGAGACAGACAAAGGAATTACTTTTTTTCTGTATTGTAGAAAGGGATAAAATCAATGCTTGAAATCTATACTACCGACGAACAATGTTTTTCTTTTTCGCCTAAAAACTTATTCTCTAATATTACAGTTGGCAAAACAAACATTTCTATAACTCTACTTAAAACTGTTGAAGCTAAAAAATTATTCTTATGTCCGTATCAAATATGTAAACTAATACTAACTATTGACACATATACTCTGTCCTGTGAAAAAATTAAATCTCAAACAGAAAAGTATGAGACAGATGAATATTATTTTTTTAAAATATATTATTAGGAGAATTGAACTATGACTATTCAAGAAAAAATCCTCGCAGGTAAGTCCCTTTCTGAAGAAGAAGTTGCAAAATGGATATATAGAGCCACGCCAATTGACCGCATTGAAGATGAACCAAGACGATGGTATACAGAAATAACTTTAATTTATGAACTTCAAAAGCGCTATTTTAGACTTTGTTATGACAAAGGTCTTACTGAAATACAAGAAGATGAATTTTGGTCACAAGTCGCACAAGAAGTAACTCCGCGTAAAAAAATTATTGAAACAGTTGAGTGGTGCGATGTTTAAGTTCTTTTTTACTGATGATACATCAGTAGAAGTAGATAGCGATAATATTAACATCGCAAACACTATTCATACACATTTTGCGTCTCCAATTGATGATATGCCTACAGTTCGTGCAGAAGAAGTCTATATTAAGATGCGTTATATGGATGACAACGGAGAAGAAATGTCATATATAGCCCCACTTCTTTCTCACGACATTACATATTTCTTGCGCGAGCAACCTTACGAAGATTATAAGTACTGTTGTATTATGCCTTGGAAAGCAGATACGGAAGGACACAATGCGTGGCAATTTGTTTTTATTAATATAGTAAGTAATAATCTAGTAATAAATATAGGTGAACGCTACGCGCAGGAAGAAGACAATTAAAGTCAAGGGTTTATACCCTTGACTTTTTCTTTATTTTGTGCTATAATGTAGTGGAGGTGAAAAATATGCCAGTTATGTATTATGAAACACGTCCTGTAATGATTCAAGCGCTACAATTTACAGGTGAAAATATTGAAGAACTTACCGAGTTTACAGACGGAGCCGCGAAAATAAGAATAATTGAAGGTGAACCCGTTGTCGCAGTAGAAACACTTGAAGGTACTATGCTTGCGCCTGCGGGTTCTTATATTATTAAAGGTTTATTAAATGAGTTTTATCCGTGTGTTGAAGATGTATTCAATAAGAAGTATAAACTTGCAGAGGGAGACATAAACAAATGTTCATAGTAGATGTATATCGTCCATATCAACAGAATAAAAATGTAGTATACACAACAAAGATACACGAAGATTTAGATTTATGCGTGCGCGAACTACAAGATTGCTATGAATGGGGACAACCTATAGTTGAGTTCCCAGAACAAGATTGGGAGGATAACTATACGCGTTTTGTAGCTTACGACAAATTAGAAGATGCTAAAAGATTCATTAACTCTTTAAGGGAGAACAATTAAATGATGATATTAAATGAATATGTTAGATATGGTAATTCTACTATTGCAATAATTTTAATGATTATCGGGTGTTTTCTCTTGCGTTTGCTTGCTTTAGGTGTAAATTTTTCTTCGCAGGGTTGGCGGTCATTTTGGCTGCGCTTTTTTGTTCAGCCGCTCACACAGGCGCACCCGTTGAAAAGTATTTTAGGGTACTATTAGACGAGAAATATCCATATTCACAGCTCGCGCAAGACTATCGCGTGATGTGGGTTGAAGATGAAAATGTAGTTATTGTAAAGGAGAAATAAAATGGAAAAAATTATTCATATGCCTTCTATTGCTTTTTATCTACGAAAGCGTGGGTTCCCCATTTTAAGAACAGACATTAACATTAAAAAACCGCAATATGAAGTATATTTCTTTGAAGACACACCCGCATTTGAGCAAGCATTAAGTGAAGTGTTAGAAGAAAGGAGACAGTATAAAGTCAATAAAAGACTTTAAGACAGTATAGACAGTATGAATTATGCTAATCAATTAAAAATTGATTTCACCGGAGTAGACGAAACAGTAAAACCTAAAAAGGGACAATCATTTATATGTTGCGACCAAAGCATATTAACTGAAGCCGCGAAGCATTTAACATATAGTGAATATCGTCTCTTTCTTTATCTTATATTTAATAGAGGTTATGAAAAAAATGGCTCACCATTTTGGTTGAGTCCTACTGCTATTAAAGAGAATATAGGCTTACCACTGCAATCTTACCGCGAAGCAAAAGCAGGTTTAATTAAAAAAGGATATTTAGAAGAGTTAGGAGGTAATTCTCTGCGGTTTAATCCCCTTCCTGAATAATACGATTTTCGTATTATTGAAACAAAAACATGCCCCTACTGCGGAAAAACGTATCCGCCGCATTCATTGATACGAAAATCGTATTATAAGATGCACGAAATCCGTATTATAAAATGCACGAAATCCGTATTAATGATGCACGAAAAACAACAGAGAAATAGTATATATAG
>ERZ1034855.128-NODE-128-length-41421-cov-79.753034_pt1 | contig 41421 bp, 47 predicted proteins | sample MGYA00520699_ERZ1034855 | MGnify/ENA primary metagenome ERZ1034855 (study PRJEB33766, sample SAMN09781730) | gut metagenome | biome: gut microbiome | host: Homo sapiens | place: Madagascar | study: EMG produced TPA metagenomics assembly of the PRJNA485056 data...
TTATTATAGTGATTACGCCAACTTCTACTCCGGCTATGTTTTGAATTTCGGTGGTTATCGTGGTAGTACTACCATTGCTGGTGCGTTCTACTTGAGTTTCTACGTTTCTGCTGGTTATACCAATTCGATTCTCGGTGGCCGTCTCGCCTTCTGTGGCTAACTATTTAAGAATTAAGTGCTTAGCTAAACATTTAAGTTAATAATTTGGGCAACACACAATAGACGCCAACTTCTACTCCGGCTATGTTTTGAATTTCGGTGGTAATCGTAGTAATACTACCAATGCTGGTGCGTTCAACTTGAATTTCAACAATTCTGCTAGTAATACCAATTCGAATATCGGTGGCCGTCTCGCCTTAAGTGTGTATAAAAAATTAAGAAAATGTGAGTTGCCCTGCCTCTTGGCAAAATATAAGTAAAACATAAATCGTGTGAGTAGTGAAAACGAAAGCTTGAGAGCAATTTACACACAGAAAAAGGAGCATAAACTTGAAAAGAATCGGAAATCTTTTTGAAAAAATCTGTTCTATGGAAAACTTGCGACTTGCCTATAAAAACTCAAGAAAAGGCAAGGCAAAAAAGAAACTTGTCAAAATGGTTGACGAGAATCCAGAAAAATATTTGCAAGAAATAAGAGAAAGTTTACTAAACAAAACTTATAAAACATCAAAATATCGCTCTTTTATATTAAGAGAACGAGAAAAAAACAGAAATGTTGTAGACCTTCCTTATTATCCAGACAGAATAGTTCACTGGGCTTTAATGATACATATTGAGCCAATTTTCAAAAGATTATTCATTCAAGATACTTACGCAGCAATACCGGGCAAAGGCTCGCACAAAGCACTATATAAGTTACACAAGTTTATGAAAGATAAAGAAGGCACAAAGTATTGCCTAAAACTAGATGTTAAAAAATACTTTAACAATATTGATAAAGATGTCTTGAAAAAGATGTTGAGAAAATATATCAAATGCAACGATACACTATGGTTGTTAGACGAGATTATTGACTCATACCCTCAAGGGATACCTATCGGGAACTATACTTCTCAATATTTTGGAAACTTCTTCTTGACCGGATTAGACCACTGGCTCAAAGAAGTTAAGCGAGTCAAATACTATTTGAGATATATGGACGATATGATTATTCTTGCTCCAACTAAAACAGAACTCCACCAACTGCGACAAGATATAGCAGAATATATCAAGCCGTTAGGACTGGAATTGAAACATAATTATCAAGTCTTTCCTACAGACTCTAGAGGAATTGACTATGTTGGATATAGAAGTTTTTACGACTTTACGCTTTTAAGAAAAGGAACAAAAAAGCGTATGAAGAAAGCGACTCGCATTATAAAGCGACGAGCAGAAAACAAGCAAGACCTCACAAGTAGAAATCTTGGAGCGTTTGCTTCGTATAACGGTATACTTAAGCACTGCTCAAGTTATCGTTTAAGACAAAACAGTCTTTCACAAGTTGAAAAATATATCAAAAAGGAGATTAAAAAATGCAAGACTACAAAGAAGTTATCGGAAGTCAAACAGACCGACCAGAAGAGCTAGAAATCAATGTTGATACAGTTTATCTTCGCAAAAACATTGAAAGATATGTCGTAACAGAGGAAGACGGAACAACAAAATCTCTCTGGAAGTATCTCGAAAAGCAAATGACAATGAGAGAATATGCAGAAATGAAATCAAAAGAAGGTGTTTAATGCGTATTAAAGAAGATGTCAAAGATTTTCAATTTGCCGGTAATGCGAGCTTGGATTATATAACAATCGAAGAAGATGTTGCACGAATCGGCGAAAAAGCCTTCGCAAATTGTCCGAATTTAATCGCAATAAGGATTGAAGAGTCGGAAAAGCCTATTAAGATATGCCTAGATTATGTGAAAGGTTGTAAAAACTTGGTAGAAGTTTCAATCAAAAGAAAGGTTGAGTTCTATAAAAAAATAAAAATTAAAGGAGCAAAAGAATTATGAAAAAATTTTTGTTGGCCAGTGTGTTGGTTTTAATGTTTGGAGCATTGTGTTTTACGGTTGTTCCAAAAAAAGATGTTTCCTATTGCACTGTTGCTGCAGCCGAAGTTGTGGCTACCGAAGAAGAGACTCCACTTAATGAGGAGACCGAAGAAGCAAATTACTTTAGAGAGAAGATTATGCCTTACATAACAGCAAATATCTCAAGTATTTTGACTGCACTTCTAACAATTATGGTTAGTTTGGGAAAAATCAAAGCTGCAACTGCAGAGCTTAAGGCAAGCAACTCTGAAAATGCTTATCTAAAGAAGAAAAATAAAAAGCTTGAAGAAGATGTTGCTTATCTTAAAGAAGAGCTTGCAAGTGTCAAGAAAACAGCTGAAAACACAAGTAAAATGGTTAAAATTGGTTTTTGCAATACCAGCGAACTCGTAGAAAATGGATTTGCTGAAGAGATTGCGAAGGTAGGCGAAAATGAAGAAGAAAGCGAATCTTAAAACTAGGTTAATTTTTTTAGAGATAGGAAGCTTTGTGGTTTCTGTCGCTCCATTGTTGATTTTTGTGTTTGCAAACTGGAGCAATTACGCAAAAACACCAAGCGACACCATAAAAATTAGTGTAGGATTAGTTATAGCAATAGTATTATTCCTACTAAAAGTTATAGGCAAGCTTAAAATGCCTAAAAGAGTTGTTACATACGCAGTCTTATGTGTTTTGTGTTACTTCTTATATCCATTGATTCAAGATATTGTTTGGCTTTCTGGTCTTTGTCTTGTTGGAGAAGTGTTGGATTTATGTATATTCCAAAAGCCTATTAAGGCCACAAAAGAAGCAATACTTGTAAATAAAACAGCTGACGCAACAACAGACAAGGTTAAACAAGAAGTTAAAACATTGTTTGACGAATATATCGGAGGAGGGCGTGCATAGTGGAAAAGAATAAGTTTAAGACCTTTATAAAGAACAATTTTCTCTATTTTATTATTGCTTTTGCGTGTTTAGCGTATATAGCTTACGGATTAGTTAAAATTGAAACTTCTGGCAAGACGATAATTGAAATTATTGGGCAAGGTGCAGTTATATTTTTTGTCAGCTATTTGATTTGTAGGCTTTTCTCAATGCAAGGTCTTTTATCTGGCGACAGAAAAGACGAAGTTATAAAAACAAACCAACTCCACGCCAAATGCGTTGCTGACATTGATTGCAAAATTAACGAAATGGACGAATGGTGCGACAAAGAAAATGTTAAAGCTCTAAAGAAAATGAGACAACAGATTCTAAACAGAGAAGGCTTGAAGTATGACGATTGTTTCGACTCTGAAGGGGTTGCAAAAGAATTAAGCTTCCCTCACGAAGAACTTGTTTATATCAGAAAAGACGACAAGGGAAATGTTATTGAAACATTAAACGCAAAACAATTCAAAGAAAAATACTTTGAAAAATATAAAGTTGAAAAGAAAAAGAACAAAGCTTTTAATAAGCGTCAAGACGCTAAACATAAAGCTTATCTCAAAGCTATAAGAGTTAAAATAACTCCTCTATCTACCGACGCAATTACAGCTACAACAGTTAGGACTGAAGATCCTCATAATTTTGGTATGGATAGAAGGCAATATCAAAAGAAAGAAGCTCGCTCTGACTTGATAAGCAAAGCTATTATGGGTATCATTTTCGCTTATTTTGTGCCTAGTTTTATCTTCGGTTGGGCTTATTTTATATCTGCTTTAATTCAAGTTGCAATATTCTTATTGTTTGGAGCAATAAAGTGGGTTCAATCTTATTACTTTGCTTCAGAAGATTTAAGAAAGAGGACAGTAAAACAAATAAACTATATCCAACGCTTCAAGTGTGATAAAGGACTGGTTACACCAGAAGAAGCAAAACAACAAATAGAATCTATAGGAGGAAAAGACGATGTCAATTTGGGATAAATGGAAAGAAAAATTATCTAGTGCTAGCTCGCTTTTTAATAAATGGTTTGGTAGAAGCAAGAACAGCACTACAACAAAAAATACAGACGCCACAACTGCCGCAACAGCAACAGATAGTAAGCTGCTAAACAGTCAAGCAAAGACAACTCAAACTATACCAAGTCCAAATGTTACTCCAGAGAATAATATTGCTCCGGGAAATAAAAATGTTGCTCCAGAGCAACAAGCAACAGAAGCTCCAGCAACTAACTCTAGTGTGCCTACACAGCAAAACACATCTGGAAGCGACGACAGATTTTTGAATTGGTATAAAGAGCAATTTGGCAAGGATTATACAGAAGGAAGTTTTAATAAAACCGAAGGAATGTCTGACAAAGACTATGAAACCGGAAACAACCTTTATCAAGCGTATATTCAAAAGCAAAATTTGGAAAAACAACACAACTCTGCTATGCAATCTGTTGACGAGTCAACCGCAAGACAGCGTCAAGAAGCAAGTATTTTAAGAGATAAAATGTCTAAATATCTCAACTTGCAAAATAAAAACAACGGATTAAATAATCTTGGCGTTTCTGAATCAGTTGGCTTGCAAGCAGATTCTCAATATATAAATAATCTTGGGAGTATTGAAGCAAACGCAAACACTGAAAAAACGAACTTGCTCAACAATTATTTCAACAACAAAACAAATATTGATTCTGAAGCAGCAAGCAACGAGCAAAATATTCTTGACAAATATCAAAAATATGAGCGTGAAGACGAACAGAAAGCTTATGACCGTCAACAAGACGAATACAACAAAAAGAAATATGAAGAGGAACAAGCTTATCAAAGAGAGCAAGACGAGTATAACAAGAAGAAATCTGCTCAAGATTCTGCTTATAGTGAAGTTATGGCTACTATTGAAAGTGGCTCGTTTAACACCACAGAAGAATTGGAATCATTCTATCAATCTATGAAGGATAAATTAAGTCCAGAACAACAACTTTTGGTAGAACAACAAATTAACTTCTACAAAAATAATCCAGACCAACAACAAGCAGATTCTGATATTGAAAGCAATAAGCCTACCACAAAAGACAATGGCGACGGAACTAAGACAACCACAAAAGACAATGGCGACGGAACTGTTACAGAAACAACTACAGACCAAAACGGAAATAAAACAACAGAAACAAAGCTTAAGGTTGATACTTCTTCCGGACACAATAGATACACAAGTAAGAGTGGGGTAACAATCTCAAGCCCTACAGATAACCACTTAAACATTACTTACGGCTCAAATAACAACGACCACGCAAATAACTACGATATTACTTATAATGGCAATAAGTATAAAGTTGAAGTTGGTAAAGAATTTGCCGGAACAAACGACCAACTTCAAGAAATCTACGAATATATGCGACAAACATCTGGCAGAAACGATATACGAGAAGGCGACTGTGTATTGTATGACGGCGAATTATATATTGCTTCAAACACTGGTAGATTGTGGACTGTTCAAGACAGAAGTAAATTCTGGGCTTGGAACTGGGGTGGAAAAACAGCTTCAGACTTGAAAGCATTATTCAAAACAAACTTCGGTTAATATAAAGGAGAAAATTTATGGCAAGATATTCTTCAGTAGAAGAGAGAAAACAAAGAGCAAGCGACTTGAAAAATTCAAGAAATTATAGATATGCTTATAATAATTATGTCAAGGCTGTTGAAGAACAAAATCTTGAAATAAGAAAAGCTCAAACAATCGCCGAATTAAAACAAAGACAAGAGGCAAAAGATAGAGAAAATGCAAGCTTTTTTGTGCGTGCATTTTCTACTGTTGGAGACCTTGCTTCAAATATTGTTACTGGAGCATTGAAAGGTCTCGAGGGTATATATGATTTGGGTGCTGGAATAGTTGGAGCTGTTGGAGGAATCTTCAGCTCCGACTTCCAAAAAGCCGTTCAAGACCATATTGCTTACGATTTTGTCGGCACAAACATAGGACAACCTTTACAAGAATTAACAAAATACTCATACACAAATGACGGCTGGTTAGGGCAAACGCTTGAGCAAGTTGCTAGTGGCGTAGGACAAATGTTGCCGGCTGTGGCCGTAACCGTTTTAACTGGTGGTGCTGGTGCTTCAGCAGCTGTTTCTCAAGCTGCTTCTTTGGCTACACTTGGAGTAAGTGCAGCTGGTAACTCAACAGAAGAAGCTTATAACGACGGAGCTTCTTATTGGGGTGGCTTGGGTTACGGTGTCGCAAGTGGACTTGTTGAAGTAGGAACTGAAATGATGTTCGGTGGCGGCAAGCAAAATGTGTTTGGTAAAGGTTATTTAGACGATTTAGGTAAAAATGTTGCTAAATCTGGCTGGAAAAGAGTTGCAAAAGAAGCTTTGGAAGAGGGTGCAGAAGAAGCTGTATCTGAATTAGTAAATCCATTATTGAGAAATATTTACAAAGATAAAGGATTTTTTGAAGATTTCTTAACAACAGAACACTTAAAAGATATAGGACAATCTGCTTTAGTTGGTGCTGCAACTTCTATTGTTTATGGAGAAACTCTAGGAAGAATACATAAACACGCCACAAATATTCAAGAAAATATAAACGAACTCGAAGGGCTTTCTAAAAAAGAAGAAAACTTGTGGGCTAAAAACGATTTTAGTCAAGACGAGAAAATTACAAACATAAGAAACCAAATTTATGAAAACATAAGCACTGAATTAAAATCGACAAAACCTCAAGCAAGAGAAAAGCTTTTGAATATGTTAGACAGATACGGCTTAAATAGCGTATTTGACGCAGACGGCAATATTGTTGAACAAACTAACACAACAACTCAAAACAACGCTAAAAAGACGGTTGCAACTTATAGTAAAGAGGCTTATTCTCCAGCATTAAAAGGAAAAGAGTCTTCTCTTTTATACGCTCCAACAAATATGGCATTAACTGCTACACAAATTGAAGCAAAGCGTAGCTTCAATGCACTTAACAAAGGACAGATTCGTTCCAATCTAGTTTTTACAAACGAAAATCTTGGTGTAGATTCAAACGGCAAAGCTGTTAATAGTGCTTATGTTGACGGCACTTTATATATCAGCACAAAAGCAAATGCTCCACAAGTTATGGTAGAATATGAAATGACACACTCACTTGAGGGAACGAAAGCTTATAATAAATATGCTCAATTTATACTTAAAGAAATAGCAGATAATGAAACTCTCAAACAAAAGTATGGCGATATAAACGAACTTTACGAAAAAACAGTTAATGCTTATACTGAAAAGCTTGTAAATGACGCAGTTAAAAAAGGCGAGAAAAAACTATCCAGAGAGACGATAGGCAAAATTCAAGATGTTGCTTCATTAAGCACTATTCAAGAAATTGTTGCAAGATTTACTAGCGAAAATATTTTCGCAAATCAAGAACAAATAACAAAGCTTGCAGCACAAGAGCCTAGCCTTGTAAAAAAACTTGCAAACTGGATAAAAAATAAAGCTTCTAAACTTTCTGCTGGCACAGCAGAACAAATCGAAGTTGCTAAATTTTTGAGCAAGGCCGAAAAACTTTACAACAAAGCACTTGAAGCGTCTTTCGGCGTGCAATTTGACAGTAAAGTCAGAGATGTGTATAATAAAGAAAAAGGAGATTCTAAAAATGACACAGAACGAAGAAGTCTACATTCAGACAACAGCGAAAAATGGATTAAAAGTAAGGATTCCAGCAAGCAAGATACAAGAGTTCAAGAAAGGTCAAGAGAATCCGGACAAGGAAAAGACAGCAAAAACAAAAGAGAAGTTAAACGAATACTTCCTACAGAAGAGAAAACAGTCAGAACAGTCAAAATCAACCAAATAGACCATAAAGACTGGAGTAAATTTGAAACAGACCTTGCAAAAAAAGTTAAAAGCGAGATTGATGTAAATCTTGAATTTTACGACGGAAGTGCGTTGCCTCCAAATGTTGATATATCAGAAGCGACAAACTTTGACGGTTTTATGGATAGTAAAAACAATACTATGTATTTGCGTTCTGATTCTACTCTTTCTGAAGCTGAAATTGTAGAAGCAAGCGAACACGAAGGCGTCCACCATATCAAGGCTGTAAGACCAGAGTTATACGAAAAGGTTGCTAACGCAATAACCAACAACATAGATATTCACGACTGGAGCGAACTTTGCGAAGTATATGCTGAAACTTATAGCGAAGTTTATGGCGAAAATGTCGAAAAAATTTACGAAGAAATAGTTGCAGACATTGTTTCAAAAAGAATCGAAGCGACTTTTACAGATGTTGACGCCGTCAATGCTGCTATTGACGAGATGTATCAATCGTTTAATCCTAAAGCAGAATCAAAACAAATAAAATCTGGAGACTTAAAATACACTCAAGGCATACAGAAAGATAGCGAAGGTTCTCCTCTTTCTCCACAGCAAACAAATTACTTTAAGGATTCTAAAGTAAGGGATAAAAACGGAAATCTTCTTGTTGTTTATCACGGAACACCAGAAAGGTTTAATATTTTCAAATCCGGATATAGTGGGTTGTATGGTGCTGGAATGTATTTTACAGAAGATGTAAAATATGCTGAAGGTTATTCTAAAAATTTAACAATAAACGGAGAATCTGTTGGAGGAAGAGTTATATCGGCATATATAAATCTTGAAAATCCACTCACTATTGATAATATAAAAGATTTAGACGATGTATACTACAAGGCTTCAAGGGAAGAAATTCAAGAAAACGGCTTTTTCTATACAGAAACTAAAAAAGATTTTGATTTTGGAAAATGGTTAAAAGAAAACTACGACGGTATAATTGTAAACAATCCAGCTTCAGACCAACCAGATGTGAATATGAAAGGCAAATTTATTATTGCCTTCAATTCCAACCAAATAAAAGAGACGACAAATCTTAATCCAACAATTAGCGACGATATTCGCTATGTGATAAATAAAAACAAAGACATTAAAGACCTTGTTGTAGTTCACAACTTATCAGAAAGTAAACTATTAAAATCTATTGAGCTTGGAGGCCTTGTTGTGCCTTCTATTGCAATAACAAAAGACTCAATAGGCCACGACAATTTTGGAGATATAAGCTTAATTTTCAAAAGCGATACAATAAATCCACAGAATAGTGAAAATAAAGTATTCGCTTCAGATGTTTATTCAAAGCGATTCCCTAAAGTCGTTACAAAATTTAACGAAAATACAAGCAAGGCAATTTATAAAAAATTTGAGCCAGCTATGAAGAAGTTACAAAAAATAGAGTCTGCTTCTTCCCTTGAACAGTATCTTGAAAACACTTCTTTAGCGAACACCGTTGACTATTTTAGTCGTCAAGACTATGTTAAATTGCAATATTTAGAAGATTCTGGGACAGATTTTGAGCCAGTTTATAAGCTTTATGAAGTTGACAGACTTGATAAGGCAGTTTATGAAATGCTTATAGAAAAATATTCTAAAGTTATAACAAATAAGCAAGAAGTTGATTTTGATTATGTAAACGAAACGATTTTGCCAGATGTTGCAGAAGTTCTAAAACAAGAATATCTCAAAATGGCTGAAGAAGGTTCTTTTGAAGCTATTAAGAAATCATACAGAAATAGAGCTGAAACTATTAAAGACAACTTGTATTTTAATAAAGTTGACAGCTATATTTACAACGCAAAAAAATACCTAGAGCTAAAAGGCACAAAAGTTATTGACGAACACTCAACCATAGACAAAATAAACAACCTTACAAAAGGCAAAGAAAAATCAATAAATACTTATGTTTATGATTTTCTAAAAAAATACGACGAAGGCTCTTACTTTAGAAACAATAGAGATTTTTACGATAGATATGGAAACCAAAGAAGCTTTAACCAACTACACGAAGAATTGACTCTTGAAAGCTTGCTTGACTATATGACTGGAACTGTTCAAGACACTGAAGGTTATAATTATGGAGTTGGAAATATCAGAAGTTTGCTCTCAAAACAATTTGATTCTTTACAAGAGATAAAAGCTTACAAGGATAAAATTCTTCCAGAAGAGCAAATGCAAAAATTCAAAGAGGCTTCAAGCAATATTTTTGACGCATTATGCAGTAAAATTCACGACGATTATTCAATAGCTGCCGATATGCTTCACGATATGGCTGCAAGTTCTAGGTCGGATTATGCTATAAAGTATGTTTTCAAGGACTACAATCAAGCAGAGCCTTCACAACAGCTAATTGAAGAAATTAAAGAGTTCTTTAATGCTCTTAAAGACTATCCAACAAACTATTTTGAAGCAAAGCCTCAAAGGGTTGTAGAATTTGACGAAGTTGCTGAAGTTATAGCTCCAGTTGACACAAATCCAGAAATTATAAAATACTTTACAGATAAAGGCATAAAAGTTGAGTTGTATGACGAACAAACATCAACAAGAAGCTCTTTGATTAAAAATCTACCAGACGACATTAAATTTGTTTTATCTAAAGGACAAATCAAAAAAGAATCTGCAAAAGCTTCTCGTATGAAGGTTTATAACAAAACTGAAGCTGAACAAGCTATAAATGATATTTTAGCAGACGCACACACGGACAATTACATATTTACAAGCTTAAAAGGTGCTAAAAAATCCGAAATAGTCGACAAGCTTTGGATTGCACTAAACTCTAAAGACGAAGGTTACCGAAGCAAAATAGCTTTAGATGTTGCCAACTTCTTAATCGAAAATGCCGTTGCTGAAAATATCTACGAAACAGACAATGGCGTTTATGAAGACGCTCTAAAAACAGTTAAAGATATAAGTCAGTATAAAAAGAATATTGATTTAACCGGGATTAAAGGCGAAATCAAATATAAATATGATACCAAAGGTGCAGCTGTAATTTTTAGAGAGTGGAATGGTCGAAATGGAAATAAAGGCCTTAATATTGGAGATGTGGTCGCTGAATTAAGGTCGCAAGGTTATTCAATCAGTGAAGATATATGGAACGACGCAGACCAGTTCTTTGCAATAATGAACTTGTATGACAATGCGAAGTCGGCTCTAAAAAAACAATCTACTCAATATATGAAAGACCTTGCAAGTGCCGAAGAGTTAAAGAAATTAAAACAAGATATTGCTAGAGATGTTCTTCTTGCGTTCGATAAGTATGGAAATAAGACTAAATTTTCTAAAACTATTGAAAAATATCAAAGAAAAATTGCTTCACTTACAGAACAGCTAAGAGATACGAAAGAAAGAAATAAAGCAATAAATAATTTGTTTGAAACTGTTGACAGAGTAAAAGCACTTGAAAAATATAAATCTGCAGACATTGAACTTGCTCCAGAAGTTACTAAATTTATCAATTTGTTGAAAAAAATTAAAACTTGGCGTGGAAACCTTGCTAACAATGTTCGTGAAATAATGAACACTTATTCTCAAGATGTAGACGGCAAAAAGTTATATGAATTGATAGCAAATGAAGCTGACGGAATAGCAAATCCAACTGCAAAGCTTATTGAAGATATTGCAAGAAATCGTGGCGAGTTGACAACTACAGAATTAAAGAATCTTGATGTCATATTAAGGAACTTTATTCACAATGTTAAAAACTATGACAGAGTGTTCTTTGAAGGAAGAAATCAAAGCGACACAGAACTTGCAACAAAAGCTATAGAAGAAACTCACAAAGCTGTAAAAGTAAAAGACGAAGGATTTTTAGGTGCTTTATCTAAATTTTCTCGTTGGCTTCAAGCTCCGGTATGGCGTTTTGAAAGATTAAGTTCGTATAAAAAAGACGGAATAATGACAAAAGTCTTTAGAGAGCTTCAAGCTGGAAATGATAAGAAGGCCTTATTAAGAAAGCAAATATACCAGCACTATGAAAAATTCTTCAAAGAAAATAAAAAAGTTATGAATCAATGGCGAAACCAAACTATCGAAATTGACGGCGTTAAATTATCAAAAGGTCAAATGATTAGCTTATATATGTTGTCTTTGAGAAAGCAGGCCGAATATCACTTATTTTCTAACGAGGCTCACGACTCCGGTGTCGTAAGAATTAGCAACGAAAACTATGCAGCTAAACACGAGTTTAGAAGTGCCTTACAGAAAGGCGAAGACTTTACAATTACTCGAGAGACAATTACAAAAATCGAAAACCAGTTGACAGATGTTGATAGACAATACATAGACTTAACAAGGCAGTTTTTTGACGAAATTGCAAGAAACGCAAAGTATGAGACAGATATGGCGTTGTTCGGTGTTTCAAATGTTGGCGAGGAGAATTATATTCCTATTCGTGTAGCCGACGACCAGATTTATAAACAACTTGGTAACGAAACAATGAATTTTAACGACTTATTCTCTGTTTATTCGCCTTCGTTTAATAAAGATGTTAAACCTAACTCCAAAAACAAAATTGTTGTCGAAAACATACTCGATATTGTAAATAGACACGCTAGTCAAATGTCTGCTTATTATGGACTTGCAGTTCCAGTAAAATCCTTTAATAGAATTTTTAATAAAAAATTAGCGGACGGAACTAAATTACGCACTGAAATAGCAAAAGTTGACTCTTCCTTTGAGAAGTATGTTGGCAAGCTATTATCAGACTTACAAGGCAATATAAAAGAGCGTAGTGGCGTGGATAAGCTTGTAAGCAAGCTAAGAGGTTGGGGAGCTAGAGCAGCTTTAGGATTAAACCTTAAAGTTTTAGCAAGTCAGTTTGTATCTCTTCCAGCAGCTGCTGGTGTTGGGGTAAAATATAGAAATCTTATGAAAGGCTTTGCTATGGCAATCGCTAGAAAGACAGATTTTGATAAATTAACTACTTATGCTCCTATGCTTTGGGAAAGATTTAACGAAGGAAGCACTGTTGATGTAGGACTTCTTAAAGAAGCTAAAGGCGTTCTTGGTAAAATTGATATGTGGACGGATTTAACAACCGCTCCTATCGGCAAAATAGACGAGTTTGTCTGTGGTGCTGTTTGGAACGCTTGTATTGAGCAAACCAAAAACAATCCTAGCTATGAAAATTATAGCGAAGAACACTATAAAGCTGCAGCAAAACTTACAGAAGAAGCGGTTATTAAAACGCAAGCTAACTACACGGCTCTTTATAGGCCAGAAATTTTGAGAGAACAAAACTCTTTCTTGCAATTAAGCACAATGTTTATGTCAGAGCCTTTACAACAATTTTCGCTTTTAACAAGTGCGGTTGATAAAATAAGAGTGGCAAAATTACAACTTAAGCAAGCTACAGACGCTCAATCAATAGCAGAAGCAAAAGAATTATTAAAGACAGCCAAAGTAGAAGCTGCACACGCTATATCTACGGTAGTTGTTGATACAATTATATTAACCTTAATTGCACAAGCGTTCCGTTGGCTAAAGGGAAATGGCGACGATGACGAAGATAAAGTTCAGTCAATAATTCAAGATTTTGCAGAAAACTATATCGGTATGTTGCCTTTTGTGAAAGATGTTTATTCTTATTTGCAAGGATACGATGTTACAAACTTTGCAACAAGTGGACTAACCAATATAGGACAAGCGTTAAAGGGAATGTATAATGTTGTTGACTTGCTGGCTTCTGGAAAGGCTTACGACCAAGCAGAAATAAACGGTAAACTTCGTAAAGTTCTTTTAGGTATAACGCAAATGACCGGTATTCCGCTTCGCAATCTGGAAACATACTGCAAGGGTATAATTGAAAAATTTTCTCCAGAAGGTGTATACAAATACGAAAAATTCTTCTATGACGGCACAACAAGTAGCTATATGAAAGAATTAACAAAGGCCATTGAGGACGGCGACGACAATTTGGCTGACACTATTTTAGATAGCTTCTTAACGGAAGAAAAAATCCCGGTAAAAGATAAAGCTTTGAGAGATACTCTTAAAGAATTATATACTCAAGGTTACAGTGTGTTCCCTCGAACTGTGGGCAAGACTATTACTATAAACGGAGAGAAAATTGCTCTAACAAATTCTCAAAGAGCAAGATTTAGAGAAGTTTATCAAGACGCAAACAAAGTTATTAAAACTTTGGTAAATTCCAGCCAGTATAAAAAAGTTAGTGCTGAAATACAAGCAAAATCAATAAATGCTATATATGACTACTATTATGATTTAGCTATGGAAGATTTAACCGGCGAAGATGTGGTAAGCGAAAAAGATAGACTATTCTATACAGCTATACCTATTAAGGAACTTGTGTTGATTATTCAACAAGCGAGAGCGATTGAATCCGATAAAGATAAAAACGGCAAAACAGTGGCCGGCTCAAAAAAGAAGAAGGTGCAAGCCTTTGTTGCTAAACAAAACTTAACTGCAGCAGAAAAATATCTTGTTATGGGCTATCTAGGCTACAAAAACGCCGTTGGCGAAAATAAAGTTAAGAGCTATATTCAAAGACTAAACTTAACCAAGTCAGAGAAAGAAGCACTACTAAAATATTGTGGATATGAAACAACAAAAAAGGCAAGGCGTTAAAACCTTGTCTTTTTCTTTACTTAAATACATAATCCAAAATGATAAAGTCTTTAGTAAAGTAAATGTTCGGATTATGTGATAATGGCGGAGAGAGTTGTGCCAAATTTGAACACATTTTCTCCAGCTCTTCTAAACTTCCGTCTTTAGTTATATTATCCTTGTTTTTAAGGATAATTCTAATTTTGTCGTCATATAAAATAACCTTATAAACCAAAGTATCAATAATAGATGTTTTAGCTTCTTCGTCGCTTAATTCTTCTTGTATAAATTGTTTGAAGAAGAACAAAACTTGCTCTTTAGATAGTTTGTTTTGCTGTAAAGCTTCTTGAACAAGTATAGCTTCTTTAAGTTCTGTTTGTCTGGATTCAAGTTTAATAAGCTCTTTTTGTGTGGTCTCTGAAAAGATACCATTTTTTATTGCTGTTAGGATATTATTTATATATTTTTCGTTTTGAGCTTGTTCTTGTTTTAAGATTGACAACTCTGTGCTTTGTTTAACTGATTCGTTATAAGCAGATGTTACGCCTTCGATAGTGTCTAAAATTTTGTCTTCTGCTAATATGTGTTGAAGCACTAAGGCAACAACTAGATTTTCTAACTCTTCCTTTTTGACAGATTTTTTATCACAACCATTATGTTTCTTTTTGCCGAAGCATTTATAATAATAATGTATTTTGCCTTGTTTACTTGTTCCAGATTCTCCGGTCATTAAAGATTTACAATGACCACAGTAAAGTTTTCCACTTAATCTATATAAACAGTATGCTTTCATTCTGGCTGGAGAGCGTTTATTGTCTTCAATTCGTTTAGACACAATCTCAAATGTGTTGTCGTCTATTATTCTAGGATAATAATTTTCTTTAACATAATCTCCATATTCAAGAAGGCCGGTATATTTTTTGTTCTTTAATAAATTCATAATTGAGTTAGCACAAAACAAACGACCTTGATTGTTTAGTATATTATCATTTTTAAGCATATCGGCTATCTGTAGGGCGGTCTTTCCGTTAGCGTATGCCGTAAAAATTTTACGGACGATATAAGCTTGCTCTTCGTTTATTTCAATAATTTTATTATTTACTTTATATCCATACAACATAGTTCCACCTAAAAATGTTCCTTTTTCTAAAGATTCAAATTGTCCTCGTTTAACTTTTTGAGAAAGTTCGGCTGAATAATATTCGGCCATACCTTCAAGCATAGACTCAAGAATTATTCCTTCTGGGCTGTCAGAAATGTTTTCTGTTGCAGAGACAACCTTTACACCGTTTTTCTTTAGGGCTTTTTTATTGAAAGCACTATCAAATCTATTACGAGCAAAACGGTCAAGCTTATACACGAGAACATAATCAAAGTCTCTTCTGGCACTATCTGCTATCATTTTCTGAAATCCCGGACGGTTTGTGTTAGTTCCGGTCGTGGCTCTATCTATATAAGTATCTATAATAATATAATCATTGTTTGAAGCAAATTGATTAACAACTCTTAATTGTCCTTCGATAGATTGCTCGGTTTGACTGTCAGAACTATACCTTGCATAAATTACAGCTTTTTTCATTTTCTTTTATCCTTTTTTCTTATTGGATTGCTTTTTATATAAATCACTCCATATATAACACAAAATACCGGGATAATAAGCATAAAATATGCCTCAGAAGCAATAGAAAAGAAAATAAACAGAACGGCAGCTATAAAACAGACAGAAGGGATTAAAACTCTTTCATAAAAATACATCAAACCAAACATAATAGCTAATAAAACAATACCAACTATTGCTGCTATACCATATAACATTATTCCACCTCCTTTGATTTACTCAACAAATTCGTAGCATAAGCAAGAACTTCGCCTTTTTGTTTTTCTGGAAGACTTCTACAGATTGTCAAAATTGCTTCGTCAATAGGAGAAAGTTTCTCTTTCGATATTATGTTGTTGTTATTATTATTGTTTCCTATAATACCATTATTAACGCCATAGTTTGAGTTTTCAATTCCTAATATATAGCCCGGAGAAGTGTGTAGTGCTTTTGCCAGTGAAGCAATCTTATCTCTTCGCATATTTGCAATAAGGCCACTTTCCCACCTTTGAACAGTCGCTTTAGTAACGCCAACAATATTCGCAACTTCTTCCAGTGTGAGCTTATTTTGTAGTCTTAACTCTTTAATTCTTTCGTTTATTTCCATAGGTATCTCCTTTATTTACAAGGCAAGTATAACATAAAAGTATCATAATCGCAACAATTTTATAAAAAAATTAAAAAAAGTTTCGTAAAATAGTTGACAATGCTATTTTTGTTTTGTATAATTCAAGTGTAAAGTTTCGTAAAAGAAACTCTACGACAGTTTAATAAAAGGAGGTGTAGTAACAATGTTTGATAAGAATCTTCTAAAATCTGAACTTGTGTTGAAAGGTCTTACATACGAATCTGTCGCCAAAAATCTTAATATTACTAAGTCAACGCTTAGCAAAAAGATAAATGGCGTTAGTGAGTGGAACTTGACTGAAATTCAAACAATCGGAAAGATTATCGGAGAAGATAAAATTGTTGCTATTTTTTTTGCAACAAAAGTTTCGTAAAAGAAACAAGGAGGACAAATGTTAGATTTAGAAGCTAAAATAAGCGACTTGAATCTCACACCTTCAGAAAAGAGATTGTTTGGTCTTTCTCTTGGAGAAGCGATTGCGAAATTTTACAAAGACGAAACAAACCTCAAAGCCTTCCAAAAGGAAGAAGAAAATCTAAAAAAGGAGGTTAAGCGTCTTGAAGCTAAAAGAGATTCTGGAAAAAAAGAACAAAAAAGCTAAGGATTTAGCGATAGAGATAGGCACAGACGAGCCAATGATAAGTAAGTTTGTCAATTACAAATGCCTACCGATACCGAAACAAATGCAGAACATCTGCAACGCACTTGATTGCGAAGTTTCGGATATTTACGAAGACGACGAAGTCTTTTATCAAAATAAGCATAAAAAAGAGCCAAAATCAACAAATGACTTTGACTTCTACAATTTGTGCGTCAGACTTCCAAACGAAGCCAGAAAGATACTTGCAAGTCAAAATTTACAGCGTTTAGGCTATAAAGATAAGACTCAGTGGGTTTTAGCTTGTTATGTGGAGTTAGTTAAAAAAATAAAAAAGACCGTTCCGAAAAGCAACACGAAAACGGCCACGAAATAAACTTATCGCACCATTATTATAAATCAAAATAAAAACAATGTCAATAAAGGAGAAACAAAATGACAAATATTGAAAAATTACAAAAAGAAATAGCTCAAACAAAAGAGCTTTATAAAGATACAGTTGTAGACAGAATACTTGGTATTGCTGCATTAAAATCACTTATAAATGACGCTTCTGGAGAAACAGAGCTTATTAGAAGAGCGGCAGAAAAATTAAATCAAGCTTTTAGAATGGAAGATTATTACACTCAAAAGATTGAAGAATTATCAAAGCAATTAAATGAGTTGCAAGCTGAAGACAGCAAACAATCAGCTGAACAACGAAAAGAAAACGCAAAGGCAATTTTAGGAATTGGAGGTAATAAATAATGGCAGACAAATTAAAAAAGAAAACAAAAGCACACACAAGATATTATCTTACTGACGGCACTCTTGTTCCGGGCAGCACTACAGTTTGTGGAGTATTAAATAAACCGGCACTTGTAAGGTGGGCAAATCAACTTGGCCTTCAAGGCATTGACTCGACAAAATACACAGACAAAGCTGCAAAAATTGGAACACTTATTCACGCTATGGTGGAATCGCATATCACTGGCAATCCTATTGAAGACTATGACGATTATTCTCAATTTGATGTTGAAATGGCAACAATCGGATTCAACAAATATCTCGAATGGGAGAAAAGCCACAAAATAGAACCTATATTCAATGAAAAAGGTTTTGTTAGCGAGAAATACAAATATGGTGGAACTCTTGACTTTTATTGCAAGCTAGACGGTAAATACACTCTTGTTGACTTTAAGTCTGGAAAAGGAATTTATAACGAACACTTCTTGCAAGTTAGTTCTTATGCAGAACTTTTGACTGAAAACAAATACAAGGTAGACCAAATTATGATTCTTAATATTGGCAGAAATGAAGACGAGCCTTTTAAGCACGAAGAAATAAACAAGGCTACCATTAAAAAGTATTTCAAAATGTTTAAGGCTTGCTTAAGTGTTTACTACTGCAAAAAAGAATTAAGTTGGAATTAGGAGGAATTTATGGCAGAGAAAGAAACAGCTGTAAAAACAGCAGAAAAGAAAACAGTTAAAGAAACATTGAATCTTTATCAAAAGATAAATGAAGTAAAAAAAGTTGTTAAAACTTTTCAAAAAGACGCAAAAACAGAAGGCTCTGGCTCTTACAAATACATATCTGGGACACAAATATTGTCAGCAATAAAAGACAAAATGGAAGAACTGCAACTTTTGCTTCTACCAGTATCTACAGAACATCAACACCACGAAATTTTTAATTACACCACAAGAAGCGGCCAAAAGACAGACTTTATTGTAATTGGAAAAATAATCTACGAATGGATAAATGCTGAAAATCCAGAAGAAAGACAAAGAGTTGAATGGCAATATTATGGCGAGCAAGGAGATATATCAAAAGCTTTTGGCTCTGGATTAACTTACTCTGAAAGGTATGTTTTACTTAAATCTCTTGGAGTGCCTACTGACGACGAAGACCCGGACGCACAAACTGAAGATAAATCTCAAAATAAAAACGACAATCAAAAAACAACTCAAACTACTGCTCCAGAAACAGAATCTAAATACAAAAGAGTTGAAAAACTTGCAAAAAGTAACGGATTCACAATGGAACAAGTAAAAGAATGGGTTAAGAAAAAATACAAAAAAGCAATCGCAATTAACTCCCTATCAGACGAGCAATACGACGAGTTGACATCTGCTTTGGATAATGGCTCAAATGAATAGTAAATTTGTTGCAAGCAGAGCCTCAAAATACATAAATGAGGACGGCGATTATGTTGTTAGTTTTGTTGTGAAAGGCACAGACAAAATGGGAGTTAATCTGGCTTTTGAAGAACAAAAAGCAGAAAAAAATAAAATTGAAAAGTTGCTCGAAGTTGATATGAAGCCATACAAATCTAAACGCAGTATTGAGCAAAACGCAGCACTTTGGTTTCTTCTTACAAAACTTGCTGAAGGCGTGTCCGGAAGCAAAGACAAGACAAATGTTGAAGAAATGTATTGCACAATGCTCGAAGAGGCAAATGTTGAAAGTGAATTTATTTTAGCACCAAAGGAAATTGAAGAGTCTTTAAGAAAGAGCTTTCGAGCTATAAGAGAAAAAGGCACTCGAATTATCGAAGATAAAAACGGAGAAAGCAAAGAAATGACAGTTTTTCAGTGTTTTATAGGCTCTTCAAAATACGACACAAAACAAATGTATGACCTTATTACTCGAACACTCTTGCGATTGGACGAAGAAGGTATCAACGACAGCGAAATAGAACATTTTAGGAGGAAATATGAAAAGTAAAAGAAGTAAGGCTTGCGATATTCCTCAAAAAGTTAAAGAAGCTGTCTGGGAGCGAGACGGCCATAGATGTATTATTTGTCATAGCCGAATAGCTATGCCTAACGCTCACTTTATACCGAGAAGTAAAGGCGGACTTGGTATTGAAGAAAATATTGTAACACTTTGCACTAACTTCTCAGAGTGCAAGTGTCATTATAAATTTGATTTTGGAACAGCAGAAGAACAAAAAGAAATCGGAGAAAAAATCGAAGCTTATCTAAAATCAAAATATCCAAACTGGGAAAAAGAAAATTTAATTTATAAGAGGTAATTATGAAAAAAACAATTTATGAAGAAAAAAGCACAATTAAAGTAAATAGCGAGGAAGAAAAAGAGCTTCACAAAAAAGCACTTACTTTTGTTATCAAAGATAATATTTCTGGCAAAGAGCTGCTTAACAAACAAACAAATATTGTTTTAGGTGTTTACAACGATATTACTGAATCAAACGATAAAGTAATGGCTACTGGACAAATTGTTGCAGTTCATTGTAATGAAATTACAAGACTTATGACGATTGAAGGGTTGAGCAATTTAGTCCAATCTCTTAAAAAAGAAGAAATTGAAGACGCTCTAGGTTTAATAATTGCAAAACTTACTAAAGAAGGTGGCGACAATGAATAAAGCGTTTATAATAGGAAATTTAACAAAAGATGTTGAATTAACAACCACTTCTTCTGGTATAAGCGTTGCACGATTTACGGTTGCAACACAACGAAGGTTTGCAAATGCAGACGGAGAAAAGGTTGCGGACTTCCATAACTGCGTTGCGTGGCGTGGACTTGCTGAAAACCTTGCAAAATATTGCAAGAAAGGTAACAAGGTTTCTGTAGTTGGAGAAATCCAAACAAGAACCTATGACGCACAAGACGGCACAAAAAGATATGTTACTGAAATTATGGCTAACGAAGTAGAGTTTTTAAGCTCTAAAAAATCTGGCGAAGGAGAAGAGCCGAAACTAACACCGGTTGACGACGATAACCTTCCCTTCTAATAAGGAGAAAAAATGGCAGAACGCAGAATGTTTAATAAACAAATAACCAGAAGCGACGCATTTTTGGATATGCCTCGTTCAACAAGGTTATTATATTACGACTTAAATCTGGACGCAGACGACGACGGATTTGTTGATAAATACAAGTCAATTATGAGATTGACTGGAGCTAGTGAAGACGACTTAAAACTCTTGATAGCTAAATCGTTTATTATTCCTTTTGAAACCGGAGTTATCGTTATTAAACACTGGAGAATGAATAACTTAATCAGAAGCGATAGATATAAGCCTACTGTTTATCAAGAAGAAAAAAGCCAGTTACAATTAAAAGATAATTGCTCTTATACCAAAAAGACAACCAATGGTATACCAAGCGACAACCATATGACACCACAGTATAGTATAGGTAAGAATAGTATAGTTAAGGAAAGTATAGAAGATAAAGGCGAACAAGTCGCCACTTCTTCTGTTAAAAGATTTGTAAAGCCAACACTTGAAGAAGTTACTGCTTATTGCGAGGAACGCAAGAATGGTATTTCAGCTCAACAATTTATGGATTTTTACGAATCTAAAGGCTGGAAAGTTGGAAACCAACCAATGAAAGACTGGAAAGCTAGCGTTAGAACTTGGGAGCAACGCCACAAAGACGAAAATAAATCAACTAAGGTGGCGGACGCTTCTAAATATAGGCGTGAGGAATAATTATGGAAATTGATATTGAAAAAATGTTTCCTTCAGCTTTTCTGAAAGATTATAAGCTAAAAGAAGACGAATATGCAGACGAAAACGGACTTCCTATGTGCAAGAAATGCGAAACAAAAAGATATTTTACTTTTGAAGTGGAAGACGGAATTAAGGTTGTTTATTCTAAATGTAAATGTCAAGAAGAGGAATATAAAAAACAACAAGAAGCAGAGACGAGAGCAAAAAATCTCCAACGCTTCAGAGAAGGACAGAAATGTTCCGAACTTGGCAAAAAATATCTGGACGCAAGATTTGGAATTGCAACTATTACAGAACACAATAAAGAAGCTTACAAAAAATGTATAAACTACGCCAAGAACTCAAAAGAATGTTTCAATCAAAATATAGGCTTATATGTTTACGGAAACAACTCTTCTGGCAAATCGTATCTTCTTGCGTGTTTGTGTAACGAGCTTGTTGCTCAAGGATACACTTGCTTATATACTTCCGTTCCGAAAATGCTTGCCGAAATCCAAAGTAGCTACAATGACGATATGGCTATGAGTCAAGCACGACTTGTAACAATGCTTGCAAGCAAAGCGTTTGTGTTTATAGACGATTTAGGAAAAGAATTTTTAGGAAGAGAAAACAATGCTGGTGCTGCAAAGTTTGCAGAAAAGGTGTTGTTGGAAGTATTAAACGCAAGATACAACAACGGAAGGCCAACAATCTTTAGCTCCAACTATTCTATACAAGAACTAGCAGAATCATTTTCTCTGGACGCAGCAATAATTGAAAGAATCAACGAAATGTCAACAAGAGTTATTAAACTCGAAGGCGACAATTTTAGAGATAAAGCGTTGAAAGAGAAAAGCGATATTGCTAAAAAGCTGGGTATTTAAGGTGTTTATAAAATCCACAAAACAAAAACAGTATACATACAAGGTTGTCAAAGTATTTAAGAGTAAACAAAATGAACACCCTTTCACGATTATATCGTTATATGAGAAGCAAAAAGAAGGCTATCTATACGCAGATGTAATTGTTTGGGAAGAGCTTAATGTTAAAGAGGGAGACCTTATAGCATTTTACGACATATCTGCTGTCAGTTTTGAAGAAAAAAACAAAGGATATGCGATATACAAAACATTGAAGATAACATCTTCGCAAATCAAAGTAATAAAGGAGAATTGAAAAATGTCTGAAGAACTAGAAAGACAACTTCAAGAGCAAGACCTTGAAGAAAAACTCACTAACGACGAAATGCTACACGACGAAGAGCTGGAACTTGAATCTAAAAAAGGCAAGCTCGAAAACGATATTAAAAGTATCAAACTTCAACTTATGACAAACAAAGAACTTGAATGTCGACAAAAAGACGGCGAAGAAGTTGAGCCAAAAGGCGAAGTTTGGATTCTTAAAGCAAGGCAAGCTTTATTGATAAAAAAATCGCAATTAAAGAAAATTAACAAAAAACTAGCAAACATTAAAGGCTTGCTATGCGGAGGGAAATAATGAAACAAGTAAATAGCGTCTTAGACTTCGCAAATGGAGCTATGACAGAAAGAATAAATTACGAGCTAACCAAAGTTATGGAAAATATTAAAAATCCAAATACTGACGAAAAGCCAAGAAAACTAACAATAGAAATATCTATAACACCAATCAACAACAGACAAGCCGTAAGCTTAAAAACTGTTGTAAAGAAAAAAATAAGTCCAACAAGTGCTGTTCAAACACAAATGGTAGTTCAGTCTTCCAATGGCCTAATAGCCGGATATGAATTAACTGGAATACCGGACGGACAACCAGACTTGTTTGGCGAAGTTCACGAACAAAAATATGTTCAATTAAAAGAAATCAGAGAAGAGGAGAATATTTAATATGGAAAACACAATAGTAAACGATATTAAAAAAATTATTGACGAGAGCATAGACCTCGTCCAAATCAATGGAGAAACATACTCAAACAGAGACTTGAGACTTGTGAGACACACAGATTCTGCAGAAAAAATTGTCTTTAGCGACTTAAGCTCGATTGTTTCAATGATAAAACAAGAAAAAGGAAACTTTAATTTGCCACTTTACATAAATATTGAATCGGCAACTTGCGTTTCAGTATTTAGTTCAATGGATAAACACAAAGACAGAGAAGAGCCTTACTCTGCAATGTATCGAAATAGTAAATTTTCATTCGGAAGAGAATATAACTATGAAGATTTTGTTATTGCCCTTCGTTCTCAATTTGTGCAAAATGAAGACACTTCGGAATTGCTTACACTTCTTAAGAAAATAACAAATAATAACACTGTGGAAACTGAGGACGACGGCATAACTCAAAAAATCACAGCTCAACAAGGAGCAACACTTAACAATGTTGTAAAATCAGCACCTATAAGAGAGTTGTCTCCATTTAGAACATTTAACGAAGTGGAACAGCCAACAAGTGAGTTCTTGTTCAGAGTGAAAGACGGCGGAAGATTTGTCTTGTATGAGGCTGACGGCGGAGCTTGGGAGTTAAAGGCAAAGAAAAACATCTCAACATTCTTCACAGAAGAACTTGCGGAAGAAATAGCAGAGGGAAAAGTTATTTTGGTGGGCTAATATGAAATATATAGGAAGTAAAAGTAAACTTGCAAAATATATCGTTCCAATCCTTCAACAAATAATTGATAAATATAACATTGGTTGTTATCTTGAGCCATTTGTTGGCGGAGCAAATATAATTGATAAAATAAAATGTAAAATCAAACTAGGAACAGATATAGATTTAATTCCAATTACGCTTTTAAAAGAAATTCCTCAAAATCCAAATTTACTAAATTCCCTTCCAGAGAGATTGACAAAAGAACACTATTATGATGTTAGAGATAATTGTGCAAAATACCAACATTGGTATTTTGCCGCAATTATGCTATTTGGCAGTTATAATGCTAGAGTGTATGGAGGTTGTTATGGTGCTGAAGCAAGAACAAAAAATGGAGGCTATAGAAACTACTATAAAGAATCGATAAATAATTTTAAAAAACAACTACCATCTTTGAAAGAAACAACATTTTTATGTGGGGATTATCGTGACACAAAACTCGTGGAGAAAAGCTTAATTTATTGCGATCCTCCTTATGCTTCTGGAGTGGGGTATAAGACGGAGTTTAACAATGTTGAGTTTTGGGATTGGGCAAGAGAACAATCTAAAACGCATTTAGTTGTAGTGAGCGAAAACAAGGCTCCGGAAGACTTCGAGTGTATTTGGGAATTAAAAACAAATTCTGGATTAAATAATAGAAAAAAGATTGAAAAGACAGAAAGGTTATTTGTTTACAAAGGAGGGATTTTTAATGAAAGACTGGAAAGGGAATGCAAACAGCATTTATAAGACTTTGGGTGCAAGTAATCACACAGACAAAGAAAGAGAGATAAACGACTTTTATGCGACGGACCCTATTGCCATTGACAAACTGTTAAAAGCTGAAAAGCCTCATTGTCATATCTGGGAGTGTGCGGCGGGAGAAGGACATCTTGCTGAAAAACTAAAAGAGTTTGGCTTTGAGGTCACAACTTCAGATATTATAGAACGACAATATAAGCTGGATTTTACTCAAGACTTTTTACAGATGTCGCAATGTGGCTTGGGAACAAATGAAGAGTATGACATTCTCACAAATCCTCCGTATAAATACGCCAAAGAATTTGTGTTAAAAGCTTTGGAATCTGTAAACAATGGACGCAAGGTGTATATGTTTCTCAAACTTACTTTCCTTGAAGGCAAAGCAAGATATAAAGAACTTTTTAGCAAGTATCCACCAAAGAAAGTTTATGTTTTTAGTGAAAGGGTATTATGTGCTAAAAATGCCGAATTTCAAAAAATGAAAGACGGTGGCGGTTCTGCTGTTGCTTATGCTTGGTATGTTTGGGAGAAGGGTTATCAAGGAAAAACTGAAATCGAATGGATATAAGGAGAAAGAATAATGACAGTTAAAGAAGCTGCTATCAAATGTGATATTGATTTGAATGAGTTAGAAGAAAAGACAACCGAATATTTCAAGTCTAAAATGGCACGCAAGGAATATCGAAAATATAAATATAATAAACTTGTCCAAAAGCGTTTGTATGAGGACTGCTTATCTGAGACTTTGCTGTCAATGGCAAGTTCTAAAGGGAAACTTAATTTAATTTTGGGAGGCAAACAGTGAGGAAGTGCTTATATTCTATCGAATACGACAATATTGTCGTTTATGACTGGGACGCAAAAAGAGATTGTATCTTTGTAACTTATGCAGAAGCTCAAATAACTAGACACAAAGTTGCAAAATTATACAAAGAACGCTTCCCCCAATATAAAACAAAATTCAAAGACTTTAAGATTGTAAAATATCTTCAAGAAACGGAGGCAAAATGAGTAAGTGTAAAGGTTGTAATGCAGATATTATCTGGATTAAAACAGAAAACAATAAAATAATGCCTTGTAATTCTGAAAAGACTACGGTCGTTACAGAGTCTGGCAAAACAATTATAGGACATATACCACACTGGGCGACTTGTCCTAAATCTAAAGAGTTTAAGGAGAAATAATATGTTGAAAAAATCAAAGACTAAAACAACTATAAGTGTTCTTTGTATGTTATTGATTTTAATTATATCCACTTTTATTTTTACAGCTTGCGACCAAGCTCAAACAGCAACACATAACATACAAACAGAAGCAGACAAGTTTAATGTTTATCGAAAAATGACCTTTGTTAATTTGTATACTGGAGAACTTCTTTATAGTGCTGAAGGATATTTTTCAGTTCAAACAACTTATAGCAACGATTATCAAGGGCAACAAGAGATAGCTCTTGTGTTTAAGGTAGCTCCAAACGAGTTCAAAATGGACTATTTTAGTATTGCAGAAAATGTTTGCTATGTTATAGAACAAACAGAAAATACGCATACAAACCCATATTATTGGAACATTGTCTGGTATATTGCAATTCCAAATAACATCGGAGGCTAGTTTATGCAAAAGAATAAAAGATATGAGTGGGATAAAATGGAAGGGTGTGAGTGGATAAGAGATACTGAAATGGTCAATCAACCGCTTTATTATGACCTAGAAACAGTCGCAAGCCTTCTCAATCGGCAAGACAAACGCATTAAAGAGTTGGAAGAAGAAAACCAACAACTCAAACAATCACAAAAACAACTTGCTATTAGTGAGTTAGAAAAAACGAGAGAAAAATTTGGATATAAATACAATTCACAACTACTGGTTAGTAGTAAATATTTATGTGGTTTTATCAACAACCAAATCAAATCACTTAAAGGAGAAGAAAAATGACAGAAGTTGAAATTGAAAACAATTTTACATATCACGCACCTTCTGCAGATATGTTACCAAAATTTGAAAAATTAAGGAATAAAGCGAAAGAATTATCCTTTCTAATTAACGAGCTTGTTCCTAACGGAAGAGAACAGTCTCTTGCACAAACAAAACTTCAAGAAGTTGTTATGTGGGCAAATGCTGGAATCGCTATACCAAAATACAATACAAAACAAGAAGACCTTCCAGAGTATGTTAAAAAAAAATCTTCACGGAGATATAAACACTGTAAAAGAGCAACTGTCTGAAATAAAGGACAATCTCGAATTAAAAGGATATGTTCTCATAAGCGAAGCTTTTAATCCGATAAGCAATAGATACGAAGTAATATTTAGAAGGAGAAAAGACAATGAAACAAGATAAAGTTAAAAATCAAGAAGTCGACACGCACGATATGTTGACGCCACAAATGGCACAAGCTATTGATATGCTTGCCTACTTATTCTTAAAACAGTCTGGATTCAATACAGAAAACTGCGATAAGAAAACAAAGAAGGGAAACGAAGCTAGAGAAAGACTACAAGCAGATATTAAAGCTAAAGGCTTACAGCTTAATTGGCATATGCCTACAAGCGAAAACAAAATTTTCTGCTACTTTACTCTATCTAAAGGCGACAAAACAGTTGCTACAAGCAGAACTCTGGAATTTGTCTGTCAAATGGTAACTCCAAAGAAGGAGGACGACAAGCCGAGTGAATAAGTCAATCAACCAAATAAAGAAAGAGCTTCGATTTATTAAACAGCAACAAAAGGCAATAAATACTTATTTAGACTCGCAAGCTCAATATCAAAAAAGGTTAGATTGGCTAAAATCACAAAAGCAATCACAGAGTATCCAAAAGGATATTATAAGGACGGAAGAAATCCTTAATGCTCTAAAGGTGGAATTTAACATAAAGCGACTGCAAGAGCTTGAAAAATTCTATGTAGGGGTTATAAACGAAATAGAAGACGAAACAACTCGAATGGCTATAATGAAGTTTTATCTACAAGGCAAAACAATCACACGAACAGCTGAAGAGATGTTTTACTCCTTTGACGGTCTTCGAGGAAGGCTTAATAAAGGCATAATTGAAATAAAGAATATTATAGAAGAACGCTCATAAAAGGGCGTTCTTTTTATAAACACCACCAAACACCACTTTTTTTATTCTAAACTATATACTGAAGAAAAGTAATGGAGTTTTTGTTATGAAAAAAGTTTTTGGTATAGAGGCAGAAGTAAACATCACTGCCGACGAAGATATTTGCAAAGGAATCGGCAAAGGCGTATCTAATGGCTCAATACTTTTGGCCGATATTATCAAAGAAATTAAGCCGGAGATAATAAAAGGCGTAAAAAAGCTATTTGAAGAAGATAACAAAAAGCCACAAGACAACAAATAAATCAAAAGGAGGCGTTATGAAAGGTCAAAAATATAATGACGACATCAAAGAGAAAGCTATTGCTATGCTTACAGTCAATAATAGCGTCTCTTATGTTGCTAAAAAACTAGAGCTTCCTCGTTCAACCGTCAAGACTTGGAAAATACAGTTTGACAAAAAAGCTGAAGCAAATGGCGAAGATAATATAGCCAAACTTCGCCAGAAAAAGAAAGAAGGCTTTATAAACGACGCTTGGGTAATTATTGATACCGGAACACAGATTCTGTCAAGGCGACTTAAAAGAGCTTTAGAGAGCGAAGACAAGCTCGACGCTTTGGAAAAAGAGATAATGAGCCTACCAAACACAGAGCTGTCTACAGAGCGAAAGAAAGCACTTGCAAGGCAGCTGGCTTCGATTAAGGTTGAAGATATAGGAAAGCTTACAGTAGCACTAGCAACCTTATACGATAAGCAAGCACTAGCAAACGGCGAAGCAACATCTCGTGAAGAGCAGATTCTTAAAGGTTTTGAGGATTATTAAAAATGTTGACGATAGCAGACATTATCAACAAGCGTAAAAAGATATGGCAAGAATATCTGGACGGCAAGAGACCTAATCAAGACGAAGCGTATGTAAAAGACGCAGCTAGGTGGATTCTTCAAAGTCCAGAGCTTATGGCAGAAGTTCAAGCAAGGCCTTATTTGCTGATAGAGGCAGTTTTGACAGTTGTAGACAAGAAAAAGAAAACTGTTCCCTTCTTCTTAAACGAAGTGCAACGAGACTTTATAGCACAGACAGAGAAATACGGACGAAAGAAACCTTACTTTATCTTAAAAGGAAGACAGCAAGGCTTCACAACAGTTATCACAGCAATACAGCTTTGCAATGCGATAGTGTGCAAGAACTTCTCCGGATTCACTTTGGCGAATGTAGACGAGAATACAAAGTCTATATTCAATGATAAAGCGAGAGTTGTTTATAGTCGGCTACCAGATGTATTGAAGCCACACGAAAAGTTTAACTCAAAGAACGAACTCTTCTTTGATAAGCTAAACAGCTCGTGGCGTATAGCAACAGCCACAAAAGATGTTGGCCGTTCGAAAACGCTTAACTTTATTCACTATTCAGAAGTTGCCTTCTTTCAAGTATCACTTGGCGACTTACAAAGCTCTATTGGCGAAGCTGCTACTCAAGACTGCTTTATAGTTTACGAGTCAACAGCAAACGGCTACAACGAAGCTAAAGAGCTTTGGGATAACGGAAGTTGCGTCAATCTATTTTACGAATGGTGGCGAACTGACGAATATAAGTCAACCGAATACGAGTATCTGGAAAAGAACGCTGACGACAAGTGGCTGCAAGAACGCTTACAACTACTTAAAGAGAAAGGACTTACAAAGGAACAGCTTACTTGGTATGCAAAGAAGTATGATTCTTACATAGACAAAGAGAAGATTCGACAAGAGTATCCTATCTCGGCTCAAGAGGCGTTTTTAAGCTCTGGAGAGTGCGTGTTCGATAAAGACAAGGTTGCAAATCAATACGAACGAGTAAAGGACTTGCAAGCCATAAAAACTGGTTATTTTAAGTATAGAAAAGAACACGAAATAATCAAGGACTCTGAAGGCGAAGAAGTTGCAGAGTTTATTACATTAAAGGATATAGAGTGGCAAGACGATTCGCACGGATATATCCGAATACACGAAGAGCCACAAAAAAGATATAAAGACGGTGTTGTTACTCATAACGCACCGTATACCATAGGCGGAGACACATCTGGACTAGGCATTGACTTCTACACAGCAAAGGTAATCAATAATCTAACCAGAAAGACGGCGGCAACGCTACATAAACAGTCTATGGACGACGACATTTATGCAGAACAGCTTTATTGTTTAGGGAAATATTACAACGAAGCTCTAATCGGCATAGAAGTCAACTACAGCTTACAGCCAACTAAATATCTGGCAGAAAAGCTAAAATATTCTAACTTATATGTAAGAGAACAGTTAGATAATATCTCAAAGAAGGTTGTAAAGCGTTTTGGTTTTGAGACCAACTCAAAAACTAGGCCAGTTATTCTGTCTGACTTGGTTACGCTTATTCGAGAAGATGTAACAATCGAAGAAGACGCTGCAACGCTTAAGGAAATGCTCACTTTTGTCAAGAATGACAAAGGACGAGCTGAAGCTATGGAAGGCTTCCACGACGACTTGGTTATGGCACTTGCAATCGCTCATTTTATATCAAGTCAACAAACTTCTTCTTGGATTGAAGTTAAGACTGAAGAGCCTAGCTTTATTCAAGAAAACTTCCATATGGAAGCAAAAACAGAAAATACTTTTATGGACTGGTAGCAAGGAGGCGGAAATGCTTATATCACGCAAGGAACTAGAGCAAATAAGAAAGACGCTTGAAACTCAAGCAAAGGAAATCAAATCGCTTAAGCAAGCTGTTGAAGCTCTAAAGAAAACAAACAAAGAACAAGCAGAGCGTAACAAGAAATACGACGCTTCTCTTGGAAAGAAATACATACACGAGACTTTTGGTGCTTCTGACGAGAAGGAAGCGAAATCAATTATGGACGAGTGGTTGAACGGAGCAAAGGAGGATAAATAATGGAAGAAAAAGATAAAGACCTTTCGTGTGAGACCACTAACCTATGGGAAATGTGGCAGAAATGTAAAGAATATCAAGAGAAAATCGGTTTAAGAAAGAATATTCCGACTTATGTTGATTTTTACGAAGGCAGACAATGGCCTAAAGCTACAGAGAGAACAAAGTCTCTACCACGACCAGTTATAAATATCGTTAAAATGATATGCAGAAACAAAGAAAGTGCAATCTTATCCAGTGTTGTAAAGCTTATTTATAAAGCTGAAGACGAGAATGTAAACTCTGACAGATTCACTAACTTTGCAGATTATATCCAAAAGGAAATGAGACAAGCCGAGTATGACGCAAAAGCAGTCCACGAAGGAGCTGTTAAAGGCTCATACTTCTACCATTATTACTGGGATAGTGAAGCCAAAGGTAAGGTTGGCAAAATGCAAGGTGGCGTAAGAGTTGAGCTTATCAATATTCTTAATGTTGGTTTTGCTAATCCAAAAGAGGTTGACGAACAGAAACAGAAATGGATTCTTATTGTTACTCGTGAAGAAGTCGAATCTATCAAAGCAAAAATGGATAAGGACGAAGACGCTGACGCTATTCAATCCGATACAAACGACGAAGATGTGAATGTTAAAGAGCAAGACAGTTCAAATCTTGTAACCGTTGTAACAAGGTATTTCAGAAAGAACGGCGAAGTCTTCTGTGAAAGGGCGACAAAGAACGCAATTATAAATAAGCCGTTCCCTATATCTCCAGATATTGAAGCTGCTAAAAAGAGTTTAGGACTAGACGCTCCAAACAATAGTCTTCCAGATAGCAAAGAAACAAAACCTCTACCACAAGGCAAAGCAACACTCTATCCTATTGTTGTTGGCAATTATGAGCCTAGAGAAGACTCAATTTATGGTCTAGGCGAAGTTGAAGGGCTTATTCCTAATCAGAAAGCAATAAACTTTAACCTTGCTATGACTTTGCTTGCAGCTCAAAACAATGCGTGGAGTAAATATATAGTCTCTGAAGACGCCTTAAGAGGTCAAGAGATTACAAACGAGCCGGGACAAACACTTACAGACTACTCAAAGACTGGAAATGGTATCAGAAAGCTTGAAGGCTCTGCAGCAAACAACACACCTATTCAAATTACAAATACTATCACAGACTTAACAAGGGTTGTTACTGGTTCAACAGAAGTTATGACAGGCGAAGCTATATCGGCAAATATGTCTGGTGCAGCTATCGCACAGCTCCAATCTCAAGCTCAACAACCTATTGAGAATCTTCGAGACCGTTTCTGGCGTGTTAAAGAGAAGCAAGGTAAAGTTTTAGAACAATTTATGAAGTTGTTTTATGAAGATAAAGACTTTACTTATCCAGAGACACAAAAAGTTCAAAACAAAGAAGGCCAGATTGAAGAAAAAGAAGTCAATATTCCAGACCACTTCAATGGAACTGAATATGCTTCAGTTGACTTTTCGCTTGTTGTTGAGGCGACTGCCGGAACGAAGTCAAGTGCTGCCGGCGATATAAATATGCTAGATAACCTATTATCAAAGCAAATGATTGATAAGAAGACTTATATCAAAGCATATCCAAAGAACGCTCTAAACAACAAAACAGAGATTCTGAAAGCGATTGAAGAAGAAGAGCAAACACAAATCAAACAGTTGGAAGCTCAAATTCAACAGTTAATGCAGCAAAATCAAGAACAACAAGAACAAATTAAGGAAGACGCAGCTATTATCCAGCAACAAAAAGAAGTTGTCGATAAGGTTGTTAGTGTTATTAAGGAAAATAACCAGTTAAGGTCAATCCTTGCAACGCTATATACAGAATCAAAAGCAAAGATAGAACAAAGTAATATGGCACTCGAAGAGCTTGCAAAACAAAGAAATGAAGCTCAAAACGACGCCACAGAATTTGCTTCTGCTCTATATAATGGAGGCTTAAAGTGATTTGTAACAAATGTAAGACAGAGATGTCGGTTAAAAAAGCAGATAAAAAAAGTGTAACTTTTATTTGTCGCAATCCAAAGTGTTCGGATTATCAAAGAGAACACACAAAGTCAAGGTAATTCCAAGCTAGGCTTGTAATTATAAATTTTACGCAGCTGAAAAGCGGAAAAATCAGAGGAGAAATGTTATGGAAGATAACAAAAATTTATCAGAGGAAACAACCAAAGTTGATACAGAAGTCAAGGACGACGAAGTATTAAACAATGGAGTTAGCGAAGACTCTGACGCTAACAATGAGAATGTCAATGATGTTGAGTTTACAGATACCAAAAAACCGGAAGAGACACCGGCCAAAAAGGTTGAAGAAGACAAGTCTCAAAAGACAACAACTCAAGACAATTCCGAAAACGCTCGCCGAAGAAGAGAAGCGGAACGCCAGCAAGAACTCAAGAGAGCGAGATATGACGCTATTAAGGAAGCTGTAGACGGCGTAAATCCATACACCAACAAGCCTATAGTGGACGATTTAGATGTCGAAGAATATCTCACTATGAAAGAGATAAAAAAGCAAGGTGGAGACCCTTTAGCCGATTATTCGCAGTATTCAAAGGACAAGCTTAAAGCCGAAGCACAAGCAGAAGCTGAATCTAAGAAGAAGCAAGAGGAACAAGAAGAATGGTTTGAGAATGATTATAAAGATTTCAAAACCAAACACCCAGAAGTTAATCTTGAAGAACTTGGTAAAGACAACGCTTTTAGAGCTTATGCAGAAAATCTTGTCGGCAAAAAGCATATGTCTGAGATTTACGACAATTATCGAGAATTAGTAAGCAGAGTGAAACAAGAGCAAAGCGACAAGCAAGCGAGACAAGTAGCAAATGCGAAAGCCACGCCCGGCTCTTTAACCAGTTCCGAATCGGACGACAACGAGTTCTTTACAATAGAACAAGTTAAACAAATGTCTCAAGAAGAAGTCCACAAAAACTATGAAAAAATACAAAAAAGTATGTCGAAGTGGGCTTACAAATAAAATCAATTTTATAAGGAGAAATAATTATGGCATATCAAAATTTCATACCTACTGTCTGGAATGAAGCTATTGACAGAGAGCTTGAAAGACTTTGTGTATTCGCTGAAGACTGCAACCGTAAATATGAAGGTAAAGTCAAAGAAAAAGGCGAATCAGTCAAAATTCTCGGCGTAGGCAAACCTACAATTAAGTCCATTGCATTTAAGGACAAAAACAAAAACATTGACGACGCAGAAGAAATCGAAGACACTTCAATCATTATGCAAATCAATCAAATTAGATACTTCAATTACAAAGTTGGAGACATCGACAAAGCACAAGCAGTTGGTGGCGTTATGGAAGCTCTACAAGCAGAGACTTCAGAAGGCCTTGCTAACGAAGTTGATACTTATATTGCTGGTATGGCAAATAAGGAAGAAGCTGTTAAACTTTACGCTACAGCTCCAAAATGCGTAGCTGGCACAGCTAGCACTGGCGAAATCAATGTTCTTAAAGCATTGAGAGACGCTAGAAAATACTTGACAAAAAATGATGTTAAACAAAACACCAAAATTGTCGCTACAGTTGACGCAGACTTTGAAGACTTGTTTGTTGAAGCTTACACAGATAAGAACACAAACAACAGTGATAATCTTAAAAATGGTGCAATCGGTATGTATCACAAAATGCTTATCAAATCTTCAAACAATGTTGCAACAGACAAATCTGGCAACAGCTTGATTATGGTAAGAACACAAAGAGCTATTGCTTATGTTAAGGCTCTTACACATACAGAAGCTTATCGCCCAGAAAAAGGCTTTGCAGACGCAGTAAAAGGCTTCATTTTGTTTGACGCTAAAATCGTAAGACCAAAAGAAATGGTTGTTATCAATGTTAATTACTAAGATAACTAAAATCTAAATTTATAAGGAGAAACAATTATGGCTATTGTGAAAATCACTCCAGTTGAACTGGACGAAGTTAATGTGCCTTCAGCAGAAGTAGCAACTGACACTCTTACTACAGCAGTAGATGCAACAGCTGGTGCTTACTATGAACACAGAGAAAGAGACGATAAATATTTGATTATCGCTCAAAATGCAAACTCTTCAGCAGCTAAAAAGCTTACTATCAAAAAGGGCAACGGTATTCAAGGCGTTGTTGACAAGGTTGTAAGTATTGCAGCTGGCAAAACAATATTTATCAATATTGAAAGCGGCAGATTCAAAAATGTATCTGGCGAAAATAAAGGCAAAGTTATTTTGGCCGGCGAAAGTGCCGACATTAAAGTAGCAGTTGTAAAATTGCCTTAGTTAATTATAAAAAAGCGTAACGGTTATGAGACGCTACGCTTTTATGGGTAGATAGCTTAATGGGAAAGCTTTTCGCTAGCACCTTAACAAAGAGTTGTTGATTGCAAGTTCGAATCTTGCTCTATCCACCATTATTATAAATTTTAAGGAGACGAAATTATGAAGCTTGGAGAAGTAAAAATTGAAGCACTTAAGATTATGTTTGCTGACTACACCGGAAGTATTGATGTAGATAGCTTGCAAGACCTTAAAACAGACGAAAACTACGAATATATAAACTCTATGCCGGGAGCAATCAATCGTTGCTTTTCTAGGCTTGAAGACGCAAATGTTGTTCCATTAAAAAAGACTGTTCTTGAAAAAAATAAAGGAATTGTCTCTAACGGACGAATCAGATTCGACCTTAACGAAGTTGTCGAAGATTTTGACAAAGTTGACCGTATCATTCACGAAACAGTGAATAGTTACAACGGAAATTGTGAGTATGTTATGGAAACAGAATCAATTATTGTCTTGCCGGAAGTAGACGAAGATTATACATTGATTTATGCTCCTAGACTAAAAAGAGTAACTACTGGAACAGCAGACGACGAAGAAATTGCTCTTCCAGACAAAATTGCTTGCCTTATACCTTATTTTATCAAAGGCGATTTATTCAGAGAAGACGAGCCAGCAGAAGCTGCAGACGCACGAAACTTATTTGAGGCGTCTATCGAAGCCATAGACAACGGAATTAAAAGGCGACAAACAAGTGTAAAAACTGTGTTCTCGCAAACGGAGGAATAAATGGGAATTAGAGTATCAACAGATGTTTCTCTTAAAGAGAGATTAACTTTACAACTTGGCGACTTTAAGGGCGTAGATTTTTCTAGTTCTCCATTAAGAGTTGCGACTAACCGAGCAACAGATATGAAGAACTTTATAAGTGAATACGGCGTCAATAGGAAGCGTAATGGCTGGAATGAGCTTATCAGAATAAAAGACTCACAAGGTAATGACTTAAAAATAAATGGTATCTTTAATTATCAAAACGGAAATGTTAAAAAAACAATCGTTCACGCCGGTAAAAAGTTCTTTATTCTTAACTATAACACTTCAACAAAGGAATACTCTGTAACCGATATAACAAACTCTTCAACCTACACTGAAGCAGCTGTTGTATCTTCTTACATTAAAGACCAAAGAAGCCAGTGTTTTATTTCAAAAGGAAGACTTTATATTATTGGTTGTGGCGATTTTTTAGTTTATGGGACTTGGAACAAAGGAACATCTTACGAATTGCGTAGGGTGTTCAATAACGAAGATACTTACATACCTACAACAACAATATCTATAGATAACGACGCAGCGACAGGCGATACAAATAGAGCAACACTAGACGATATAAACTTGCTAACAAATAAGCGTATCAATCAGCTTTTAGGCGTTGACGCAGTCAATAAGACCTACACACTTGATTCTGGCGAAATAGACGCAAATTCAACGGTTGCAATTCGTCTTGAGACGCTCGAAGGAACAACGCCTATAGAAAAAACAATCACAAACTCTGGAACAGATAAAACTATTCTTTATGAAGGCGACACAAATGTCGGTAACATAAATTTTGAAACTGGGCAAATAACCTTTTCAATAAATACAAAGCCACAGATAGCTGATAGAGACAATATCTTTGTAACCTTCCAACATACAAACGATAAATATGTCGATAGAATAAGAAAATGTGAGTTTGGAACACTGTTTGGAACAAATGGAAGTTCAAACAGATTATTCTTATCTGGTAACGAAGATTATCCGGAATATGACTTTTATTCTGAAGTCGACGATTTTACTTATTTTAGTGATATAAGCTACGCAATTTTAGGAAGTTCTGCTTATCCTATTAAAGCTTATGCGAGGTTATCAGACAGCACTTTGGCGATTTTCAAAGAAGACAACTCGCAAGAGGCAACAGTTTATTTTAGAACTGGCAAAGATAATGACTACTACGATTCTTCTGGCAACCTTATCAAGTCAACAACTGTCTTTCCTACTACGGCTGGTAGCATAGGCGAAGGCGTAAAAAGCCGTTTTGCTGGGGCAAATTTATCTGGAGATGTTCTTATTCTTTCTCCTAATGGTGTTTTTGGTATTATCTTGGGCGACAATGTATCAACTCAAGAAAGATACGCAAAAGAGCGTAGCAGATATATCAACGAAAAGCTTAAACAACACGACAATTTATCAGAAGCTGTTGGAGTTGTTTACAAAAACAGATATTTCTTGTCGGTTGATAATGTGTGTTATGTTGCTGACGCAAGATTCACTTCTACAAATGAAGGCGATATGGGCGACACTTATAATTATGAGTGGTGGTTTTGGGAAAACATACCAGCTAGAGTTTGGGCTGTTATGGACGATAAATTATATTTTGGAACAGCAACCGGTCAAGTATGTGTGTTTGATAATGATTTTACAGATAGAAGTTATTACAACACAACTGCCGGACAGTTATCTTTGAGCATAATAAACAACGGCTTTACTTACGGTAATTTAGGCGTTGAGTTAAAAGATAATGACAGAATAAAATTCTTAACCAGCGGACTATATGAAATTGTCTTAAACAGTATAGACAATTCAGACGATATTCCGTATATGCGTGGAGTTGCTGATAATAAAATCACACTTGCGGCAGACGATGTTGGATTCTTTTATAACGGTATGGAAGTTTACGCAGACAATGTTGGAAGTTCTGGGTTAGCAGTAAATACAAAATATGTTATTTCAGATATGGATTTGGAAAACTGCACCTTCAAGCTTAAAAAATCGGACGGAAACTATGCGACTATAACAACAACTGGATTTAGGCTTTCAAGGTCTATAAGTGGCAAAGAGTTATTTATAGCAGAATTATCTACAACAATGTTTAAGGTAAAATACCTTACTGGAAGCAATCCAATAAAACTTATCAGATATAACAATGCTGTGCCTTCGAACATACTTGCAAGCGTTATATTAAGGCGTAATGTTGTGGCAGAGTGGTATTCGCCAGTATTAGATTTAGGAACGAATCAATATAGCAAAACGCTTTTGTCTATGACTATCTCGACAGACCCTTCAACAAACGGATATTTGCAGTTCGGCTACGAAACAAAAAATGTTGATAAAATACATCAAGCTCGTGGAATGAGAACATTTAGCTTTGACGATTTGGATTTTAACAATTTCTCTTTCGAGTCTGCCTTTGCAAATAGTTACACGAAAAAAGTTCTTGTTAGAGACTTTAACTATATTATGTTCAAGTTTAAGTCGGACAACGATACAAACTGCATAATTAACAATCTTACGGTTGTTTACAAAATCAATAAATTAAACAGAGGAGTTAAATAGTATGATAAACAAAATATCAAGCGAAACAATAAATGCTATTTTAAGAAAAACAGCTTACAGACTTCCGGATAATCCTTCAGAGCAAGGATTTAAGGCTGCAGATATTAAAAAAGCATTTTATCAGTTTATTGACGACGCAACAGCGTCTCTTGTGTCAGAAATGAATCGTATTGTTGAAGAGGCTAACGACGATATTTATTCAAAAGACACTTCTGTAGATTCACATACTGGAAATAAAAACAATCCACACGGAGTAACCAAAACTCAAGTTGGATTAGGAAATGTTGATAATACTTCAGATATGGATAAGCCGGTATCTACAGCACAGCAAACTGCTATTTCTGCAGTTCAGTCAAATTTAACAGCACACAAGCAAAATACAGAAAATCCACACGCTGTTACTAAAAGCCAAGTTGGTTTAGACAAAGTCGATAACACATCAGACGAAGATAAGCCTATATCAAAATTGCAACAAGCAGCTCTTAATGAAAAAATCAACACAAAAGACATCGTCGACGATTTGATAAGCACAGACGCAGATAAGCCGGTATCTGCAAAGCAAGCTAAAATCTTAAATGAAAAAATCCCAACTGCTTATGGTGCAACATTAAGCGTTGCGTATGTGGCCGCCACCGGCGTTCTTACAATTATTCTTAAAGACCAAAATTCAAATGTTTTAAGTTCTGCAGATGTAGACTTGCCGTTAGAATTATTGCTTGCCTCAAGCGGAAGCTACTATAAAAATGGAGTTATCTATTTGAAGTTAGCAAATGGAAACTTTATAAGTGTCGATGTGTCGGACTTGGTTGCTACTTACACAGCAGACGGTCAAACAATTTCAATGTCTGAAGACGGAGTTATCTCAATAAGCGATACCGTCAAAGCAAAAATAAATGACGCTTATACAGCAAAACACTCTCATAGCAATAAAGACTTGCTAGACACCTACACTCAAACAAATGAGAATATTACATCTGCTATTACTAATAAGCACTCTCACTTAAACAAGACGGTGTTAGACAATACAACAGCCAGTTTTACAACAGCGAAAAATACAGCACTTGAAGATGTAACAAAAACTACAGCAAGTGTAACAATATCGGTTGCAGATTGGGCTGGTGGAACATCTTGCACGAAAAGCGTTGGAATTGTTAAGGCCTCAAATACAATTATGTATTCGCCAGACGAATCTAGCTACACAGAAACTTCACAATCAGAAGTAAGAGTGTCGGCTCAAGCAAATGGGCAATTAACCTTTGTTTGCTCAACAACTCCAGATACAGATATAACAATCAATATTGTGGCGTTAGGATAAGGAGGAAAAAATATGATTATACACCCTAAACTAATTAAGAAAACAGCAACTTTTCAAACAAAAACAATCAATCCTTCAGTAACCACGCAAGAATATTTACCAGATTCTGGCAAAGACGGCTTTAGCAAGGTTACAGTTACCGGCGTAGACAGCTCTATTGATTCAAATATTCAAGCTGCTTATATCAAAAAAGGGATTGCAATTCTTGGTGTTACTGGAACTTTTGAAGGCTCTGCAAGCGACCAACCTTCACTTAATAAAACATCTATAGTTGTCAGCGTAACAAAGCCGGGAGGAACGGCAATAAACGGAGCTAGTATCACAATTACAGATACAAGCGATTCAAGTAAAGTTTACACTGGAACATCTGACGCAAACGGAAGATTCTATAAAGAACTTAATCCGGGAACATACACAGTGAGTGTGGCCGATATTGATAGCTTAATCACTCCGGATACGCAGACGGTTGAAGCTTCTGCGAATGAAGCAAATTATGTCTATATGCACTACACTATCTCAAGTGTTACTTATGGCGTAAAAATTGACCTTGCTAACAGTAATCCGGAGACTGCAGTAACTTATACAGACGACGCAGTTGGTTTTGAAAAATCCTATATGGATTTTACAAATGACGCTTTTGTGTGGGGAAGTTGGCAAGACAAATTTCCTTTTAATCAAATTAAGCCTTGTTTATTCAAAGACGGTGCAGTTGTTAAATATCTAAATCCTAACGACTATACAAAAGATATTAACGGAAACGACGCAGTTATTACCGGTGCAGACGGCGATGTTATGATTGAAATACCAAAAATTTACTACAAATTACACAAAGACGAAAATTATCAATATATCCAAATATCTGACACTGCACAAGACGGTTTTTGTTGTTTGGCTCACACCTACAAAGGTGTTGAAAAAAATAAAGTCTATATCGGTGCTTATCAAGCGTATTACGACGGAACAAAAGCAAGGTCTGTTAGTGGCGTGAGTGCTACTGGAAGTGTATCAATGAACACTTGGAGAACTTATTGTCAAAATCAAGGTGCTGGATATGAGCAATTTTACTGGCACTTACTTGTATTACTTGAAGCTTTATTTGTTATTCAATTCAAAAACCTTAACTCGCAAGCTGCTCTTGGTTATGGTTGGTGTAATAGCAGTAGCTTCTCAACTGGTGGTGGCCTTGATAAAAAGGGTATGAATTATTGTGCTTCAGCAACAGCTAACGCACAATTAAAGTTTTTAGGTATTGAAGACTTTTACGGCAGTAGAAGAACTTGGATAGACGGAACATATACAAGTGGAACAAAATTAAAAATAGCAGATGTTACAAGTTCAGATATGGCTTATAACGGAAGTGGAACAAATTATATTGAAGCTGGAGATACTGGATTAAGTAATAAATATGGGTATACAAAAGCTATTCTTGGAAGCAATTTAGGAGGGTTTACTCCTACAGATATTTCTGGCTCGTCTAGCACTTATTATAGTGATTACGCCAACTTCTACTCCGGCTATGTTTTGAATTTCGGTGGT
>ERZ1034855.129-NODE-129-length-41377-cov-9.825468_pt1 | contig 41377 bp, 59 predicted proteins | sample MGYA00520699_ERZ1034855 | MGnify/ENA primary metagenome ERZ1034855 (study PRJEB33766, sample SAMN09781730) | gut metagenome | biome: gut microbiome | host: Homo sapiens | place: Madagascar | study: EMG produced TPA metagenomics assembly of the PRJNA485056 data set...
ACGATACCTACGATAGAGCAGATTTTGGGTGGGATGCCGGTTGTGGGAGATATAGGGCTGGTGATGGCCTTCACGCAAAGAAGATGAAAGTATCTGGGCTGCCCAGCAAAGAAAAAGCAATCGACGCGTGGAACAGGAGGGTTGACAATGGCTGAATGCATTGAGCGAGAAGCATTGGTGCATAGGCTAAAAAGCCCATATTTGTTTAATATTACTCAAAGAATTTTTGAGATTATATCAGAAATTCCAGCCGCCGACGTGGCTCCAATCGAAGCGCTGGAGCGCTTGCGGGACGAGCTGTGCGCGCAGGACCTAATCACCATGGAGGGGCTTGGAAGGCTAAACGCACTGATTTATGAGTGCGCGCATGGGAATGAAGGAGGGGAAAACGATAATGGCCGAATACATTGACCGGGAGGCGTTTAAGAAAAGCGTCGAGGAGCGTTATTGCAAGCCATGCAAAGCAGATGGAAAAGACCACAACGGATGCTGGTGTCGTGCCTGCTGGGTTGACGACATGCTTGATGAGGTAGAGTGTTTCCAGCCCTCTGACGTTGCCCCAGTGGTGCGATGAGTGGTCGTGCTGCTCGGGATCCAATAAAGACAGCGGCCAGCTCGTGGAAGGGCTGGCCGCTATTTCGAAGCATTGCATTTTTACCAAATTTGTTATTTAATTGTATACAGATATGCGGGGCGCGCCGCAGACGGCGCGGGCGGGGACAGCTCCGCGGCTCCGCGCCAAGAAGCGGCTCTGAAATCCTGCTTAAAAGCATATGGCTTTCCCGGCGCATCAGACACCGACGCATCCATTACGCGTGCAGGCATCTCCAAGGCCGGGTGACGTGGGTCGGGGTGATAAAAACACCCGCAGGTGCGTCCTAAAATCGGGGTGAGGCATCCAGTACAGCTGTTGTGGTGCCCACCTCAAAAAACAGCCCAGCGCCCGACAGCTGCGGGACGCTGGGCTGGCGAAAACTAATCTGCGTCGGTGCCGCACCAATTCATCAGTCTCCAAGGTCTCGTTTGATGGCCGACTCAATGTACGCGGAGAGCGTGATGCCGGCCTTCGCGGCCTCGCGGCGGGCGCGCTCGACGGTGGACGCGCTTATGTACAGGTTAAGCCTGATGCTTGCGTCGTCCTCGGCGATCTCGCCGAACTCGGCGGTATACTCGTCGGCGGTGAGGTGCTGCGCAGCCCATGCACGCGCATCGTCGTAGGAGAGCGGGTAAATCTGCTCGCTGCCTCGCGTCTCGCTCGGGCCGGCAGGCTCGGAGTACTTAGATCCGGGACCGCCCTCGCCGTGCAAAAAGTACTCGCCGGTGCGCTTGCAGTACAGGTCCTCGGACCAGCCGTAGAGCCGGTCGCCCAGACCGGAGCAGATACCGCCGACGCAGCGGGCGGTGTCGGTGTCGTAGACCTTGCTGTTGATGATCTTTTTCATTTTTACACCTCCTCCACGAAAACCATCATGTCAGGGTCGCGGACGACGTTGCCATCGTCGTCGTACATGGCGCAAGCGCCGCCTTCGTCGTCGCTGTTGGCCATGTCGACGCAGTAGTCGACGTCGTCGACGATGTACGCGCCGCGCTCCTCGTCAAAGTCGAGCGAGCCAGCGCCAAAGTAATCGGCGCTCCAGTCGGGGTCATAGCCGCTGCCATTCCAGCGCATGATGCAGATATCAATGATTTTCTTGCCGTCGGTGAGTTTCATAATGTTTACTCCTTTGTTTGTTTGGGATCCTTTGCTTTATGGTCCCATTGTACACAAGAGTTTGCGCAAAGTCAATAGCAAATTAGAGTTTGCGCAAAGTAAAAATAGACAAAAGTTGACGCATGATTTTAGGCAGTTTTAAGGATATGGACGGAGGGGAGCGCGTGAGCAGGCCAAGATACTGGTGGTATAGAAACGTGTGCGCGGCCATCGGGCAGTATCCAGCGCTGCGGGATCGGATTGACGATCGTGGGCGGCAAAGCGTCACGGCGTCGGTAAGCGGGATGCCGCACGGCTCTGGCGTGGGCAGGCCGGCCGAAGCTGCTGCACTGCGGGCGGTGTGCGCGCGGGAGTACGACGATTACATTGCAGTCCAGCGCGCGATTGACACGGCCAAGGGGTGGCCGGACGGGGATCTGGTGCTGGACATTGTAAGCATGTGGCATTGGATGCGGGTCAAAAATTTTGACTACATCGCAGACAAACTGCATGTGTCGGAAAGGACAGCAAGGCGCTACAACAGCCGCTTTGTCTATCTGGTCGCGCGAAACATGGGCTACTACGATAAGTTGGCCTAACAAAGCCATGTCAATACATTATAATAGATATCGTAAAAGGGCTGCCGGGAAACCGGACAGCCTTTTTTACTACCATCAACTGGATGAAAAAAGGATGTGAGACGTGTGGACGGGCGAGACGCAAAGACAGGACGATTTGTCAAAGGTTACAAGGGCGGCGGGCGTAAGAAAAAGCCGGACGAGCTTGACGGCATCCACGAGAGGACGGTGCCGGAGCTTGTGGAGCTAGCGTTTAGCCCAGAGACGCGTGTTGACCTCCGCGTGGCCATCCTGAAATGGCTGACGGAGATGGATTTAGGCAAGCCAGGCCAAAAAGTGGACGTGGACGCGCGCACCGAGGGCGTGCAGGTGGTGCAATTTGAGGGGGATCTGGCCGAATGGGCGCAGTGATCTTTGACAAGCTGCGCACCGAAAAGCCGACAAAGCAGCAGATCGCGTTTTTTAGGTCGACGGCAAAGCACACGGCCTTCGGCGGCGCGCGCGGCGGCGGAAAGAGCTGGGCTGGGCGGCGCAAGCTGGTGATGCTGTGCATGGCGTATGATGGGCTTCGGTGCCTCCTGCTCCGGCGGACGATGCCGGAGCTGCGGGAAAACCACATCCTGCCGCTGCAGGCAGAGCTCGCCGGGTACGCAAGATACAAAGCCGACGAGAAGGCGTTCATTTTCCCAAACGGGAGCCGTCTGGTCTGCGGATACTGCGACACGGAAAGTGACATGATGCAGTACCAAGGACAAGAGTACGAGGTCATCCTCTTCGAGGAGGCGACCAATTTCCGCGAGGAATGGATCACCTTTATACGCACCTGTTTGCGCACAACACGCGAGGATTTCTCCCCGCGGTGCTATTACACGATGAACCCCGGCGGCGTCAGCCACAACTATTTTAAGCGGCTGTTTATTGACCGGCGATTTGACGCGGGCGAGAGCCCGGACGACTACGTCTATATCCCGGCCAAAGTGTCCGATAACCCGTACATCAATGCCGACTACATAAAGATGCTGGAAGCGCTTGATCCGGTAAAGCGGGCGATGCACCTCGAAGGCCGCTGGGACGTATACGCTGGGCAGTTTTTCGAGAGCTTCCGGCCGGAGCCGGACGCGATCAAGGTGGCGGAGCTCGGCGTTCCGGCGGAGCAGCTTCGCGCGGATCGCAGATGGACGCACGTCATCGACCCGTTTGAGATACCGCAGGGCTGGACGATGTACAGGTCGTTCGACTTTGGCTATGCCAAACCTTTCTCCTGCGCGTGGTGGGCGATTGACTACGACGGCCGGGCGTACAGGATTTTGGAACTGTACGGCTGCACGCGCACGCCGAACGAGGGCGTCAAGTGGATGCCGGACAAGATTTTTGCTGAGATTCATCGGCTCGAGCGCGAGCATCCGCAGCTTAAGGGGCGGGACATTCTCGGCGTGGCCGACCCGTCGATCTGGGATGCGTCTCGCGGCGAGTCCGTGTATGACACGGCCTGCCGCAATCAGGTCTACTTCACGCCGGGTGACAACGCACGCATACCCGGCTGGATGCAGTGCCAGTACAGATTACAGTTTGACGATGACGGGTATCCGATGATGTACGTTTTTGCAAACTGCAAGGCGTTTATCCGGACGATCCCGCTGCTACAGTACGACGATCGTCGGCCGGAGGATCTTGATACGACGGCGGAGGACCACGTGGCGGACGAGTGGAGATATTTTTGCATGGCCAGACCGATCACGCCGCAGCGGGCAAAGGCCAAAAAGGACGCGCCCGGCGACGATCCGCTCGGGCTTTTTGATGATGGATTCGATTATATCCGGCGGCCGCGGATGGAGCGGCTGGGATAAGGGGGACATATGGACGAGATTATGGACGTGATGCCAGCGGAAAATGTGCTGGGCGAGATCATCGGCAGGCAGCAAGTTTTGGAAGCGACGCAGACCCTGCAGAAATACAAGCAGGGAAAGGCAAACCTCGAAGCGAGAGTCATCGCAAACGAGCAGTGGTGGAAGCTGCAGAACGACGAGGATGCGCGGCAGCGGCTCCGGCCGGGCGACGTGCAGGAGACAAAAAGCGCGTGGCTCTGGAACGTCATCTCGGCGCATCACGCGACGAGCATGGACAACTACCCTGCTCCCAATATCCTGCCGCACGAGGAGTCCGACCAGCAGGAGGCGGCGACGCTGTCGTCGATTGTGCCGGTCGTGCTCGCGCAAAACAACTTTGAGGACACCTACTCGGACGTCGAGTGGCGCAGGGCGATTGCGGGCACGGGCTTTTACAAGGTCATGTGGGACGCCAAAAAGCTCAATGGCTTGGGCGACATCTCCGTCGTGCAGACGGACATTCTCAATTTGTTCTGGGAGCCGGGGATTGTGGACCTGCAGGCCTCTCACAACATGTTTCACGTCGAGCTGATGGCCAACGAGGACATCGAGAGCCAGTTCCCGCAGGCCAAGGGCAAACTGTCGACGCCGACGGTCACGGTGTCGGAGTACGTCTGGGATGACACCATCGACACGACGGGCAAGTCGGCCGTGGTCGACTGGTACTACAAGCGCAGCGTAAACGGCAAGACCGTGCTGCACTACTGCCGCTATGTCAATGACGTCGTGCTCTACTCGTCGGAAAACGAGGGTCTGGAGGACGGCTACTACGAGCACGGCAAATACCCGTTTGTCGCGGCAGCTCTTTACCCCATTGAGGGGACGCTGGCCGGGTACGGGTACATTGATATTGGCAAGGGTACGCAGACGGAAATCGACATGATCAACAACGCCGTCGTCCAGAATACGATGTACAACGCCACTCCGCGCTACTTTGTACGGCAGGACGGGCAGGTCAACGAGGACGAGTATCGGGAGTGGAAAAAGCACTTTATCCACGTCGGCGGGAACCTTGGCGCAGACGCGATCCGGCCGGTTGACACCAACGACGTAAACGGCAACTACATCGAGTTCCTGAACATGAAAATTCAGGAGCTGAAAGAGGTTTCCGGCAACAGAGACGTGTCGAACGGATCCACTTCGGGAGGCGCGACGGCAGCGTCTGCGATTGCGGCCTTGCAGGAGGCCGGAGCAAAGCTCGACCGCGACGTCAACAAAGGCTCCTATCGGGCTTTCCGCGAGGTCGTGTACATGGTAATCGAGCTGATCCGGCAGTTTTACGATCAGCCGAGACAGTTTCGGATCACCGGAGAGAACGGAGAGATGGAGTTTGCGACCTACTCCAACGCCAACATCCGGCCGCAGCAGCAGCTGATCCTCGGGCAGGACTACGGCTACCGGACGCCGGAGTTTGACATCGAGGTGACGGCGCAGAAATCGTCTCCTTATCAAAAGCAGACGCAGAACGAGCTCATGCTCCAGTTTTATCAGCTGGGATTTTTCAATCCGGAGCTTGCCGACCAGGCGCTGGCGGCGCTTAAGGGCATGGACTTTGACCGCAAGCAGGAGATCGTCAAGATCGTCACGCAAAACAAGACGATGGCCGACCAGATCGCGCAGCTGCAGCAGGTGATCTTGCAGCTGACCGGCGCGATCGACCCAAGCGGTCAGCTGGCGCAGCAGTACGCGGCGGTGCTCGGCGGGCAGACGCAGTCGGCTCCAAACCTTTGGATTGACGTCCAGACAAATCAGGAGCACGCCAACGTCCGCAATGCGCGAGAGCGAGTCGCCGAGCAGAGTGACCCGAACAGCGGAGGTGCGCAGGTATGATCAACGTATCCTACCGCTGTGATAACGGGCTGCTTGTCTTACGGATGGCAGGCCATAGCGGGATGGCTCCTGACCTTGTGTGCGCGGCCTGTACGGCGCTTGCCTATACGCTGGCGCAAGCGGTCTTGGACGCAGAGTCGCACATGGAGCAGGAGCCGACGATCGACCTGCGGGAAGGCTACGGCAAAATCTCGTGCCGGCCGGAAAAGGTCTACCTGCCGGGCATGATGGCGATTTATCATGCCGTATACCGCGGGTTTGAGTTATTGTCGACCAGTTACCCGCAGAGCATTAAGGTTTACGCGCGCGGGACGCCGCGCGAGGAATAAACGGAGTCGCCCACCATACGGGCAGGTTACGGGATGGCTCACCGCACGAGCCGGAGAAAACAATGGACTATATCAAATTCTTAGGCTTGCAGCTGTTCGCCGAGGGCGCGGCCGCGGGCGAATCGGGCGTTACAGGCTCTGACGCCGGGAGCCAGACGGGCGTTACCTCCGGAAACCCGGAGGGCACTGCTGCCGCCGAGCAGGAAGTGGAAGCAGCAAAACCGAGCTTTGACGAGCTTGTAAAAGGCGAGTACAAGGACGCCTTCAACGAGCGCGTCCAGAAGATCGTGCAGGCGAGACTGAAGGGAACGGAAGAGACCGCGAAGAAGCTCGACGGGCTGGCCCCGGTTCTTGACCTTCTGAGCCGGAAGTACGGGGTGGATGCCTCGGACGTCGACGCGCTCAAAAAAGCAGTCGAGTCCGACGACAGCTACTTCGAGCAGGAGTCGCTGGACACTGGAATCCCAGTCGACCAGCTCCGCAAAATCCATGCCATCGAGCAGGAGAACGCCGCATTAAAAGCGGCGCAGGAGCAGAGCGCGCAGCAGGCCGAGGCGCAGCAGCGCATCGCGGCATGGATGGCGCAGGCAGATCAGGTCAAGAGCATTTACCCGGCGTTCGATCTTGACACGGAGATCGTCAATCCGCAGTTCCAGACGCTGCTCCGGACGCTGGAGAGCAACGGGTTCCCGAACGCGATGCAAGTTGCGTTTGAGACGGTGCATCGAGACCAGATCCAGCCTGCCGCCATGCAGTACGCGGCCAAAAAGGCGCAGGAGGCTACGGTCAACGCAATCAAATCCGGCTCTTCCCGCCCGAGCGAAAACGGCTCCGGGCAGGCTGCTTCCCTGACGAAAATTGATCCGAATAAATTGACGCGCGCGCAGATCAAAGACATCCGTGAGCGCGTCGCGAGGGGAGAAAGAATCACATTCTGATCTCCCTTCGCCAGTGCGAAAGGAGAATGAAAGATGACCAACCTTTACATCAAGAGCCTCCAGCTCTTTGCAACGCAGACGACCGGCACGGCGACGCTGTCGGCCGAAATGAAAACCTTTTACGACAAGGCGCTTATTGAGCAGGCCACGGCCAAGCTCGTCCATGACCAGTTCGGACAGAGACGCCCCATCCCGCAGGGCGGCGGCAAGACAATCGAGTTTCGCCAGTTTGCCAAGCTCAACAAGGCACTGACGGCGCTCACCGAGGGCGTTACGCCTGCGGGCTCTGCGCTGTCGGTCTCGACGATCACGGCAACGGTCGACCAGTACGGCGACTTCATCGCGATGAGCGACGTGCTCGAGCTGACGGCCGTCGACAATGTCGTCCTCGAGGCGACCAAGACGCTCGGCAATCAGGCAGGCGCGACGCTTGACACGATCACGCGCAACGTCCTTGCCGCCGGCACGAACGTCATTTACGCGCCCAACGGCTCCACGGCCGTCACCAAGCGCGGCGACCTTGTTGCGGCGTGCAAGCTGACGCCCGATCTCGTGGCGCAGGCTGCGACGCAGCTCAAGGCGGCCAACGCGCCGACCATCGATGGCAGCTATGTGTGCATCATCCATCCGTATGTTGCCTACGACATCATGACCAGCGATGCGTGGATCGACGTCCACAAATACGCCGATCCGGAGAGCATCTTCGAGGGCGAGATCGGCAAGCTGTACAACGTCCGCTTTGTCGAGACGACCGAGGCGAAGATCTGGAAGGACACCACCACGCCGAGCGGGCTGGCGGTCTTCGGCTGCATCTTCCTTGGCGCGGACGCCTACGGCGTCACCGAGGTCGCGGGCGGCGGTCTTCAGACCATTGTCAAGCAGAAGGGCTCGGCCGGCACGGCTGATCCGCTTGACCAGCGCTCTTCGGTTGGCTGGAAGGCCATCAAGACGGCGGCGATCCTCGTCCCGGACTACATTGTCCGCGTCGAGTGCTGCTCGGCCTACTCCGCCACGGCGGCGGCGAACTAATCATCGGGGCGGCTCCGGCCGCCCCTTATTTTTTCAGGAGGTAATCAATATGGCTACGGTCAAAAACGAAAACACGGAGAAAAACATGGTAAAGATTCGGCTCCCGGTGCTCCCGCGAGACAGGGACACGGGCCCGCTCCCGGTCTCGGTCAACGGCGAAAAATACTGGATTCCGCGCGGCAAGGCCGTCGAGGTGCCGGATTATATTGCCGAGGTCATCGAGCACGCAGAGACGGAGGAGGCCAACGCGGAAGAGTACATCCGCGGAATTTCCTCGTAAGGGGTGAGGCGTTGTGACAGTTAAGCAGTGCCTCGATTTCTTCAAAAAAACCAAAGCGTTCTCTCGTGATACGTTCGACGACTCCGCGCTTCTGCGTTTTCTCAACGAGGTAGAGGGCATGGTGCAGACAGATATTCTGCACCTGTTCCACGACGGGATCACGCAGTACACTGACGCGGAGAGCACGGATGAGCTGCTCGTCGTCGCTCCGTATGACAAACTGTATTTCAGCTATCTTGCATACCGGATCGACCTTCTCAACAACGAGACGGGCAAGGCTTCCAACTCCAAGGCGGCGTTTGATCAGGACTGGGAGGACTTTCTCGGCTATTACACGAGGACATACTACAACACGTGGGGGTGACGGCGATGGGCTACCCGAACCCGCCCGTAAAGGACGAGATCAGGAAAATCCCGGCGGATACCTATAAGCCGTACCCATACCCGCCGAGCGATCAGGAAAACCCGCTCCCGATCCCGCCGAAGGACGGCTATCTGACTGCTTACCAGATTGCGCTCAAGCACGGCGAGGCGACCAAGGCAGACGGCACGATCATGACGGAAAAGGAATGGATCGCGCAGTACGGCGAGGCCATCGCGGCGGCGAACGAAGCGGCCGGGAAAGCGAACGAGGCGGCGGACAGCGTCGCAGGGTACGCCAAAGCGGCGGAAGAAGCGCAGAAGGAAGCCGAAAAGGCCAGAGACGAGGCTGTTTCAGCGAAAACGTCCTCTGAGGCTGCGAAGGCTGCGGCCGAGGCGGCGAAAGCAGAAGCCGTAACGTCGAAGGAAGCTGCGGTAGAATCCGCACAAAGCGCGCAGGATTCATCGACCAAAGCGGAAGCAGCAAAGGCCGTGACAGAACAATCAGCGGCGGACGCTGCGAGCGCTGCGGCGGCTGCGGCTGCGTCTGCTGATTCGGCGAGCGCATCCGCCGAGAGAACGTCGGCAAACGCAGCGGAAGCTGCGGCGTCTGCTGCGAATGCATCGACGTCGGAAAAAGCTGCGGCCGCTGCTCAGAAGGACGCCAAGACAGCGCAGGCGGCAGCGGAGGCGGCGCGGGACAAGACGCTGAGCTATTCGGCACATCCGCCTATCGTGGGCGACAACCTGCACTGGCTGACGTGGGACGGGAGCGTCTACGTTGACACGGGAATCAAGGCCACGCGGCTCGTGGACGAGAACAGCGGAAACGAAGTCCGGATGTGGTTCGGAACGGTCGCGGAGTACAACGCGCTCGACACGATCGAGAGCGACGTCTACTACAACATTCTGGAGGGGGAGGCATGAGTCTTGCGAAGAATGGCTATGCGGTCTACCCGCTCCGGCAGAAAAAGATTCTGATCGGGGATCAGGTCGTATACGACCGCGACACCCGAGGAAAAAGCTGGTTCATTCTCGACTACGCCGTCTACGACGCTCCGCGGTTCATTCCGGCGCAGTCGACGGGGCTCGTCACGTCAGACGGGCTCCTGTTCCATTCAAGAAGCAGACGCAAAGGGGGCTAATTCATGGCAGCGTTTTTTACCTTAACGCTTGACACCACTGCTCCTTCCGGGGGCAAAATCACACTTATTGCGCTGACCAACACCAGAAACATCACGGCGACGCTCGCGGCTACGGGAGCGACGCAGATGAAGCTCTGGGGCAACATCGGAACCGGTTCGGCGGCGACGACCGAGGCAGCGGCCAGCTGGGAGACGTTCGCAGAGAGCAAGGCAATCCAGCTGACGAGCGGAGACGGCATCAAGACGGTCTATGTCAAGTTCCGCGACGATGTCGGCAACGAGACGACGTCTTATTCCGCGACGACGGATCTCGACACGACGGCGGCTATCGTTACGGTCACCGGCCCGGACGTCACGAAGATCTCGAAGGTCGCTGGCTACAACGTGGCGACGTTCTCTTTCTCGGCCGACACCGACTTTGTTTCGTACTCTGTCCGCGTCGTGCCGCAGAACTCCAGCACGCACACGGCAGGCACGCAGATCGGCACGACGAACGGCTCGGAGAATATGTCCGGAACCGGAGATTTCAAAGCCGACACGGCCATCAGCTGCAAGATCAACGCGGCCGATCTCGCGGCGGCGTCTGCCGAGGACGGCGCGAAGATCATCAAGGTCTTCGTCAAGGACAAGGCCGGGAACTGGAGCGTGTAAATGAGCGCGCCGAATGTGACGTTTACTGCGAGCGGGACGGTGATCTCGGCAGTCTCGGGATTCGACTTCATCACGGTCAGATTCTCGGCTGACGAAAAGTACACCGCGTTCGAATGCAGGGCGACGCCTGCGGCGGCTGAATGGGGGAGAGGGAAAGGGACGCTGGTCGCGTCCTTTTCCTCTACTCCGGCCGGGACGGAGCGCTCGTTTGAAATCTACGACGACTACCTGACCGCCGGAGACGGGGCGTACAGAATCTCTCTGTATGTGCAGGGAGAAGACGGGAGTTGGAACGACAACGGGGCGTTCATCCCGCTCGGCTCGACCGGGCTTGTTACGGCGGACGGACACACATTTTTATCCATGAGGGAGTGAGAGCATGGCAGAATACAACTCCGCATACACGGGGCAGCAGATCGACGTCGCGGTCGGTGCGGTCATCGAGAAGCAGGAGGCGTGGGACAACAAGGTAAGCACAGTCACGATCACGATCCCAAAGGGGAGAGCAAAAGGCGATGTGGATGGGGACGGGAAGTGGACGGAGAGCGACGAGTCTCTCATGATGAGCATATCTGTCGGGAACGTAACGCCAACGGACATCGAAAGGTGGTGCGGAGATGTAAACGGAGATGGAGCCGTCACTTCGGCCGACGCAAGAGAAGTACAGAAGATGGCTAAGGGCATTTATAACTATCCTTCTTTGATAACCGACTATTATGGGAATTGGATTTTTGACGCTATCAGTGGAAGCTGGAGCGCGGACATTTCTTTACCGGGGGTTGACGTTAATACAAACCTTATTCTCAATGTTTTTGATCCCGATGCTTACGCAAATATCATCAAGGCCGAGATCACGGGTACTGGAATCAAGGTTTACATGAGAATGCCGCCATTGAGCGACGTGCTGTGCATGGGAGAATCCGGCGCAGGTAACGGTAAAAGCATAATTGTGTCGGACGTCTCCGATATCTTTTATGCCACATATGGGGTCACGACTATAGCGGAACTGGATAGCGCTTATGCCGCCGGAAGATTTATGGTTTGCGTTAATGATGGCAATACAGCGCCGATTGCCAGAGTTTCTTCTGCTGGATACTATTATTTCGGACTGACGCTTACGGGGAAGAGATACATATGCAGCAAATCTGGCGCATGGTCTGAGAAACTGGCAAGCGGCGGTCTTCTCCCCACCGTCACCACCTCAGACAATGGAAAGTTTCTGCGAGTCGTGGATGGGGCGTGGGCAGCAAACGAGGCGCTGCCTTCTGACATCGGGGCGGCCGCCGAGTCCCTCTCCCACCAAGTTACTCTGACGGCTTCCGGGTGGAACTCTACGACGAAGACGCAGACGGTCACATGCGCGGACATCCTTGCGGACGTGACGAAGCAGGAGATCCACGCGATGCCGGTCGACACGAGCGCGGGGAACGCGTACTACTCCGCCGGTATCATGCCGGTCGCGCAGGCGGCGAACAGTCTGACCTTCTACGCGGAGACGATCCCGACGGCGGACATTGGCGTGTACGTCGCGATCCACCCACTGAAGTTCTCGTGAGGTGAACGGTATGATCTGGGTTGAACCGAGGAAGAAAATCTCCAAGAATCCGGAGAACGTCTGGGTTATAAACGATTCCCCTAATATCCCAACCGATGTTGCATTAACTGGGTGGGATGTATACTTTACATCAAACGGCATCCAATATAAAGGGCTCGCTTTGCGAGGAAGGGCGCTCACAAATCCGCCAGTGAATATCGTGAACATAGACTATGCTCCAAACGATGACAGTGGCTCAACTACAACCGTTTATACAAGAGTGACCAATAGGGTGACGTTAGCGGTAATCCAGGATACTTGGTCGAGTGAGGCGTATCAAACCATTGCTTTCGAAGAGGCACCGACAGGCGACTTGCTTACGTGGCTTCAGGCGAACGCTGTAAAACAGTGAAAGGGTGAAAGAGATGATTTTCAATGGAAGAATTATGAAATCTGGGGGGGGCGGCACGGAGTTCCCCACTTTGGACGAGGTACTGACGTGGGACAGCTTTGACATGGCAGAGGCGATCCCCGACGGAGACGGTGACAGCTGGAAAGTAGATACCGGCGTGAAGACCGGAATCAACGGATGCTGGTTTGCACTCGTGTACACAGATAACTACACAGGCTCGAGCGCTAAACCAGACAAGCCAAACGGACACGTACTGATTCCTGTGTGGTACAAACAGGAAGCGAAAGCCGATTCTGATATAGCGGTACGAGCCGGTGAAATGCTTGCAGTTGTTTCTGTGACAGAAGTGGTTGTTCCGCTGCTGACTGGAAACGAGACTCTTTGCATTGCGAGTCTATCATGCGGGATCAGTATTGGTGGAGATACTAAGAATATTTGGTTTACGACAGGTGTGACGATCGGGCATAACGAAGATAGCTCGGACGGTACGTACACAATACCGGAAACTCTGCAAGACAGCCCGATCTTCAAGCCGATTGTTTACTACAAGGCGTTTTAATCTGTAGGCTCGGAACAATCCAACAAAAGGAGAGAGCCATGGGAGACATAATCTGCGCGGCGATCACGGCGACGGCATCTATTGTGTGCGCCTTTGCCGCCGCCGCGCTCAAACGGAGAGAGAAGCACGAGGATAGGCGCGCGGAGGCCGAGAAAACGCGCGACGCGAAGATTTTAGCCTTGTGCGAATCGCAGAAGATCGTGATGCTCGACCGCATCCGCTATCTCGGCCAGAAGTACATTGAAGCCGGAGAGATCGACTTTGACGACAGGCGAATCCTGAACGCCATGCACGACAGCTACCACAACGGCCTCGGCGGGAACGGCGACGCGGACGTTGTTATGCAGGAAGTAAATAAACTGCCCCTCAGACGGGCGAATTAAGGAGGACATATCATGGAAAAAAGAAACTACGCGGAGAACAGATTCCACAAAGGCCGCTTTGAGATCGCGAAGATCGGCGACGAAATGAACATGGACATTGGCGACGCGTCCTACGAGTATGCCCATCGCATGGGCTGGGACGTCGGCGAGGGCGGCGCGGAGCTCGAAGAGTATCACGAGTTCACCGACTTTGTCCGCAGATTACAGGACAGCGTGCAGCCCGGCGAGACGGACAACGCCGTCGCACGGTATTTTGCCCATGAATAAGCTCATCGACAGACTCGTAAAACTGCTGACCGTGAAGAGCCTCGTGACCTTGACGCTGACCGGCGTTTTCGCGGCGCTGGCGGCGCTTGGAAGACTTTCCGAGACGCAGTTCATGACGATCTTCACGACGGTCATCGCGTTCTACTTCGGAACTCAGGCGGTGAAGGAATGAAAATCCTCATCATCGCCGGACATGGCGCGGGCGATCCAGGAGCCGTGGCGAAGATCGACGGGGTGCAGTACAAGGAAGCGGAGCAGACAAGAATCGCGTCGGACTATGTCTGCGACGAGCTGAATATGTACGCGACGGCAGAACAGTACGACCAGACCCGGAATGCGTACTACGACTACCAGAACGGCCAGCTTAAAAAGCGGGCGAACTTCGGGGAGTATGACTACGTCCTTGAGCTCCATTTTAACGCGGGTGCGAACGATTTGAGCGGCGACGGCAAAACGACCGGCGTCGAAATTTTTTACCCGTCTGCGGGCAAAAAATCGGGGTATGAGGACAAAATCCTCGACGCTGTTTCAAAGTGCGGGCTTACGCGTCGGTCGGTAAAGTCGGGGAATCTGGCCGTCATCAACACGGCGGCGCGGGCGGGCGTCAAGGCGAATCTCCTGGAAATCTGCTTTTTGGACGACGCGGACGACATGGAGCTGTGGCGCGGCAATGTGGGCGGCATTTGCTGTGCCATCGCCTGCGCCATCGCCGGAAAGGGGGATGCGGTGAAAATCGAAGAATACAGCGTGCCGCTGAAAAACATCGACCACATCGGCTATATTCCCATGGTGGGAAAGGGCGAGTCGGTCACAGCGGCGGCGCAGAGAAAGACATGGAACGGCAGGACGCCGGACGCGATCTGCAACGCGGAGCTGTTTAACATGAAAACATTTGCACCTGCCTCGGGCGTCGTCCATAACGGGAAAGCGCAGTACGTGCCACAGACGCTGGGCGTGGCGTTTAAGATGGGAACAACGCCGGTCTTAAGCTACATGAACAACGTCGGCGCGGCGGACTGGCTCGGGGCATATCCTATCCTCGTGCGAGACGGCAAAAAGGCGTTCGACGCTGTTCCGGCCGGGCTGACCGGATCGAGAGCGCGAACCGCGTTTGCATGGAACGACAAACGCTGCGCAATCGTCTGGGCGACGTCGAAAAGCGGTGTGACGCTCGAACAGTTTGCCTCCGGCATTATCGCGCTGGGGTACAAAACCGCCGTCAACTTCGACGGTGGCGGCTCGACGGCGGTCGTGACGCCGACCAAACTGTACGAGCAGGGGCGGAAAGTGCGCGGCAAGCTCGGCATTTGGGTCAAGGGCGGAACGGGCAACTACCTGACGAAAAAGGCCGTGAAAAGCCGTGTTGAGCCGATGCAGAGGGAATCCGGCTGCGGGACGGGCGTGAAGCTGACCGTGACCGCGAAGACCGGGCTGAACGTGCGGAGACTCCCCATTGACGGCGCGGTGCAGGAGACTGTTGCAAAAGGCCAGACCGTGACGTGGTACGGGTACTACTGCAAAGAGACGGAGAGCGACGCGGTTTGGTACTACGTCCAGACCAAGAGCGGAAAGACGGGGTACGCGAGCGCGCAGTATCTCAAGAAGTGACCCGAAAGAGGGTGAACTATGGGTAAACTGGCAAAGCTGTCCGACATCGGACAGTACAAAAAGCAGACAACGGCATTCCGTGGCTTGAACCGCACGGAGGGCGCGCAGGATGGGGAGTTTAGCGACACGGAAAACCTCGCCTGCTTTCACTATCCGGTCATGGGGACGCGCAAGGGGCGCGTCCCCCTTGCTACATATGACAGCCTTACCGATCTTTTTGAGTGGGACGGGCATCAGGTCATTGTGGCAGGCAGCACGCTTTACTACGACGGAACGGTGCTCTGCAACGTCTCGCCGGGGCAGAAGCAGTTCGCAGTCGTCAACACAAAGCTCGTCGTCTGGCCGGACGGAATCATGATTGATCTGACGAACGGAACGTATCAGACGATGAGCGGCAAGATCGAGACAGCGGCGGGGACGGCGGTGCTCAGTGGGGACACGCTGACGGCGGCGACGGTGCCGGTCATCCGGTCGAACGTGGCCTTAAACCCGTCTGTGAGTGGCTCTGTTCTGGAATGGTGCCCGCTTATCTATACCTATGGGAAAGACAGGTCGGCCATCGGGTGGACATCGGAGGGGGGCTGGACGCTTCCAACTCCGACGGCAAAAGGCATGACGTGGGCAGGAGACGGCAGCAACAGCGGCGGCGTTGAATATCCTCAAAGTGAAAACGGTGATATTCTCATTCCGACGCTTTCTGGATCTCCGACAGGGTACGCCGCGTTTGGGGCGGCACTTGGGTCATGGACGAGCAAAGGCGGCCTTACCCTTCCGGACACGAGTAAGTACAACACGGATGGTTATTACTGCGTCATTCGAGGATCGGAAGGAGAAATCAGTATTTATGCAGGCTCAAAGAGCTGGCTTGTTGCTGACGTGTACAAGGTCGGCGTAGAGAATGTTCTGTTTTCTGCGCGCTTTTCCGTCGGCGACCGGGTGACGATCTCGGGGACGCTGGGCGGAGTCAACGACCGCGAGAAGATCAAAATCACGGCCATCGACGACGCGAAGAACCAGATCACACTGGAAAGCGCGGCGTTTACCGGGTGCTTCGGCACACTGACGCTGGATCGAGACGTCTCCGTTGAAGATTGGGCTGCGGTGAGCGTGCCGACGAATCAAAGCGTGTATCTGAACGCGCGTTTCGGGGCGGTTCAGCTCAAGACAGGCGACATTGTGCGGACGTCCGCCAGTGAGAACGGGACGATGGCAATCATCCGGGGCGGAACGGTCATCGCCTCTGCCGCATACGGCACGCAGGGGAGCAGCTATACAGGCAAACGGCTCGGTCAGCTGACGGCCTATACAGGCGAGGCAACAAGCCTGACGATTGAGCGGGAAATTCCTTCCCTTGACTTCATCTGCGCGAGAGGGAACCGTCTGTACGGCGTTTCCAATGCGACGACGAACAGAATCTGGAACAGCGAAACAAAATCATACGACACGTTCACGTCAAGATGCCTGTATGTTTCTGCGCTGGGGCTTCCGAACCGGTTCTGGGATTTCGGCGGGACGGATGCAGACAGTTATCAGGTTGCTGTCGGCTCGAACGGAGACTTCACGGGAATCATGGAGTTCGGCGACTACACGCTTTTCTGGAAGGAGCACGAGCTTGTTCAGCTCTACGGCGACTATCCGTCGAACTTTGGGTACAACACCATGCACATTACAGGCGTGCAGAAGGGTTCCCACAGAAGCCAGAGAATCATCAACGACGTGCTTTACTACAAGGGCATTGACGGCGTGTATGCGTATGCGCTTTCTTCACCAAGCCTCATTTCGTACAATCTTGGCTACAGGAGATACACGGACGCGACGGCAGGATCAGACGACGTACACTACCACATTTCTATGAAGGACGAGGACGGGGCGTATGATTACTACGTCTACGACACGGTTCATGGCCTTTGGGTGCGGGAGGATGCAAGCGAGGTCAAGGCATTTTCCCTCCAAGGGCAAACTCTGTTCGGAGCAATCAACAACACGCTCTATGCGCTCGAATCCGAGAGCGCTACGGTGAACGGAGAAACCCATAACGCGGAAGCGTTCTCATGGTATGCGGTATTTCCAGCCTACACGGAGTCTGTTTTGGAGCGCAAGGAATACAAGTGGCTCAGGCTTCGGGTGAAGCTCGGAGACGGGGCGACGCTGAAGGCAGAGACGAGCATGGATGGGCAGACGTATCAGACGGTCTGCACGGCGGCAGGAGAGGGCTTCAAGACGGTCAGCATTCCACTCCCCATCAACCGCGTTGACCGCATGACCGTCCGGATTTCCGGCACAGGAGAGGCGCAGATGCACGAAATTGTGCGCGAGTATGTCGAAGGGAGTGCGTGGACGTGAAGTTTGGCAGAGAACTCAAACCTATCAAGGATTTAAGCGACCGGGCGGCGATCAACGCCATCGCGGAGCAGATCATCTATTTGCAGAAGGAGCTTGAGCGCATCCTGACGCAGACGCAGAAAAAGGGGTGACGCCTATGGCGACGAAATACACCTATGACAAAAACAAGGATTATCAGGCGATGATCAATCAGGCCGTCGACTCGGGAGATTTCCGGTCGGCGGCTCTTTACGAGCAGCAGAGAAACCAGAAGATCGACGACATGAACACGGCCGGGACGAATGCAAAAGGCCACCAGAAGACCGACCTCTACTCGCAGTATCTCGACGGCGGGACGAACACGGCGCAGGGGTATCTGTCCGAGATGGCAAGCTCCCGGAAACCGGCCGACAGCGAGAACTACAACAAGTGGCAGCAGGCGCTTGAGCAGTACCAGAACGCGAAGTTTGAATACGACTTCGACTCCGACCCGCAGAAGCAGAGCTATGAACGAAACGCGCAGAAGAACTACGAGGACACGCTTGCGCAGACGTCGGCCAGAACGGGCGGGCTTGCTTCGAGCTACGCCGGGCAGGCGAGTCAGCAGGCGTATCAGGACACGATGACACAGGCATACCAAATCCTCTACAACCTCGCGCGGGACGACTTCAATAATGAGCAGCAGCGGACGCTCAACACTGCAAATCAGTACTGGAACGCGTACCAGAACGATCTCGACCTTTCCGACACGGACTGGGAGAGAATGTACAGCCTTTACGGGCTCGTGAACGATCAGGAGACGGCAAAGGCAAAGGCGGACGCAGCGGCAGCGGAGAGTGAAAAGGAAAGCGCACTCATGGCGGCCTACGGAGGGGATTACTCTCGTTTCGCCAAAGCATACGGGATCACGGACGCGCAGGCGCGGGCGTATCTCGCGGCGGCGAACGGCGTCGGCTCGTCCGGAAGCTCCGGAAGCGGAAGATCCAGCGGCGGAAGCTCCGGAAGCGCGAAAGCCAAGAGCACGGACGGGATCGTTGACACGATGCTCTCGTTCGGGGACGACACGAAAGCGTATGAGTACCTTGTCGGGCTCAAGTACACGAACTCGATCACAGAAAACCTCTGGAATCTTTACCAGAGCGCGCGAGGGAACGGAAACTCGGCACTCAGCAAGCTGAAAAAGGCGAGCGCTTCGGACACTGCATCGAAGATCGGCGCGGCGGCAAGAGCTGCGACAGGCAAAACGGCCGGAACGGCATCTTCCTATGCCAAAGCCAAGGCGAACATGATGACCGCCAGCGAGTTTGAGCAGGAAAAGCACCTCGGCAACAGCTCGGCAAAATACTATGACACCTACGCTGACTATGTAAAGGCGTACAACGAGTGGCTTGAGACGCTGCGGTAAGGAGGGGCTTATGGGAATCAGATCACAGAGCGACAAGATCCGCAAGAAGTCAAAAGCCGAGGAGACCGGAAGCAGAGCGGGGAGCACCCGTCCTGCTTCCGTTTCTTCTGAGAAGCCCAAGGCGCAGAACTTTGACGAGTGGACAAGGGCGAAGAACGCGAAGGATTTTGACGAGTGGACGCGGATTCGGAACGGGCAGACGGAGCAACAGCAGCCGGGCGTTTCGATGCGGCAGGGGACGCAAACGAGCACGGCCGAGTCCCGACTTTCACAGCGGAGATTTGAAGCCACGTCGTTCCCGTCCTACAAACTGCGAGACGAAGCAATCGCGGCACAGCAGCGCGCAGACGACGACACGCTTGACCGGAAGATCGAGCTGACGCTGGAACGCTTGCAGACGACGCTCCCGAAAAAAGAGACGCCGGCCGGCATGGTCAACAACCCTGAATATCAGGCGCTTTACGACGCGCTGAGCGGCTATCAGGCGCAGAAGAAGACGGCCGAGCAGGAAGCAAAGGATGCGGCCGATGCCTACAATTCTGCAAGCGGTATGGATGCGAAGAAAATTGCAGGGCTTTATGTCGCGCCGTACTTCAAAAAAGGCACAAACATTTCAGACGCGACGGCTCTTCTGGACGAATACCTGACGTATCAGGACGCCATGCAAAACGGCGTCGTTGGGGCAGGAGATAAGTGGAAGACGGCGCGCGCTGCGCTCATTGGCGCCGGACTCAGCGAGGACAGCATCGACGAGGCCGCGGACATTTGGCGCAGAGCCAGCAACAGCGAGGCAATGTCACTGTCAAACCAGAGCTTGGCGGAGGCGACGCGGGAACACCCAATCCTCGCAAGCGCACTGTCCGTCCCGCTTAGCATCACAAGCGGGCTGGGCTATCTCGACCTCGCAACGCAGAAGATTGGGAATCCGGATAAAGCAATCGATTTCAACACGGGCACGATGCGCGCGGCGGGTGCCGGAACCACGATCCGTGAGACAGCTGTAGAGGACATGAACGGTCTTGAATCGTTCCTTTACCAGACCGGGATGAGCATGGCTGATTCTACGGCCATCGCAGCGCTTTCTCAGCTCGGAGTTCCGGGCGCGAGCGTGCTGCTCTCCGGCTCGGCTGCTACGAGCGCGGCCAGAGAGGCCAAGGAGCGCGGCGGCACGGACGCTCAGGCGCTCGGATATGGCCTTGCGGCGGGCATCGCGGAAGGGCTCTTCGAGACAGTTTCTCTCGAAATGCTGACGAAAAACGCAATCGGTCGGCTCGGCCGTCAGGCGGCAGAACAGGCCGGAGCGAAGAGGATCCTGACGCTTCTGAAATCTGCTGGCATTCAGGCTGCGACGGAAGGCTCAGAGGAAGTCTTCACGACGATTGCCAACACAATCTCCGACGCGGTTATCATGGGAGATAAGTCTGAGTACGCGCAGAACAAGCAACTGTACATGGACGCGGGGATGAGCGAGGGCGAGGCGGAGAAAAAGGCGGCTGAGGACTGGCTGACTGGCATTCTCGGCGACTTCCTCGGCGGCGCGCTCTCCGGCGGAATCATGGGCGGTACGGCTTCGGCAATTTCGGCGAACACGCAGTACACGTTTGACGATGAAATTCCGAATGTTGATCTGGCTTCTCGGCAGGAAACGCCGCAGGACATTTTACAGCGCGTGGCGATGGAATCTGTACAGGAACAGGCGTCTCCGGAGAACACGCAGCGCATCATGGAGCAAATGACAGAAACGCCGCAGCAGGCCATGGAACGGCTTGCATCGGAAACGGTTGCACCGAGAGCAGAACCGGCGTATAATGGAAACATCAATGAAACGGAGGCTGGGAACAATGGCAGAGAAGACCTATATCTACGCGGAAGCGGCGAACGGAATGACAGTCAGAATCCCGGAGGACAAGTATCCGCAGTGGAAGAAGACGCAGGACGAGATCAGAGCCGGGACGTACAAACGCGACCCGCGGATGGTGGAGCAGCTTCGCTCACTTATGGAGAAAAAATAAGCACAAAGGCGCTCGGGATTGCGAACGGCTCGACGACCGGCACAGTCCGGCTCGTGAAGAGCGGCGAGACCGAGGCAACGCGCGCGGCGGCGAAGCTCGCAGAGGAGAATGGCGTCAAGCTCGTTCTGTTCGGTGGCGGGAACCTTCGCGTGAAGAACAAAAACGGCGCGTATGTTGAGGCGCGCGGCATGAAGATCGGCGACACGATCTACTGCCGGGCAGATCATGCACGCTACACTGCCGAGCAGCTGACGCGGCACGAGATCGGTCACAAGTGGATCGCGGACGGCGAGGTGAACGTCGACGCGGTCAAGGAAAAGCTGGCCGAGCGGTTTGCGCCAGAAGAACTCGACCATCTGGCCGGAATGTACATCGACGCATACGGCAGCACGGAGCTGACCGCGAATGAGGTCTGGGAGGAAGCAATCTGCGACGCGCTCGGGTTCATGAATATGTTCGATGGCTTTGCGGAAGAGGGCGACGCGGCCGTGTTCCTCGTGGAGTCCGGGCGTGCGGCGCGGGAAGTCCGGGAAGAGACGAAGGCGGCGAAGGCGGGAAAGTTTTCAATCGAAGCGCTGCCGGACGGCAAAAAATATGTCCGCGCCGACAGGCAGGTCATCTTTGGAAATGACGCCGAGTCATGGAGCGAACAGCTTGAACGGTATATCAATGGTAAAATCCGCAAAGGGCAGGACGTTGTGCTCATCGGCGCAGATGGAGACGAGCTGAGACTTACGGCGACGTCAGCCGGGAAACTCAGCGACAACCACACGAGCGACGGCCGCACTATGAGCGACACGGCTTATGAGCGGAAGGTCAACGCAGCGACGCACATTGACGAGCTGGTGGAAACCTCGCACCGGGGTAAAAAGACGGCTCACGATGATGATTCCCGCCATGGAGATATGGCCAGCAGCGGGTGGAATTATCGGACTGCTTATTTCAAAGATTTCGACGGGACATATTATAAGGTCACAATTTCGGCCTCGAAAAACAGCAGCGGGAGCATGGTCTATAATATTGGGAAAATGCAAGAAAGAAGCATTCCCCAAATTAGCGGCTCTTCCGCTGCAAGCAGCGGCGCTCTGCGGGGGAACGCTTCTTCTGATAAAAGAGTATCAGAAGACGGAAGCACTGTCAAGCAGAAATTTTCCCGCGAGCTGAGCATCGACCGGCTGAACGAAGAAAACGACCTCTTACAGCAGGCAATCGAGGGCTTCCGGGAAAACGGGGAGACAATGGGCGCTGTAAGCGAGCAGGACGCGGAGAAGGTCGCAAGGAAGATCATCCGCGAGTACAGCGGCACGATCACAGCGGACGACATTTCCGGCGACGTGCGGGAGCTTTCCGGCATGATCGAGCGTGGAGACTGGGACGCGGCAAAGGCGAAGGCCATGGAAATCTCACAGGGTGTCATCAACAGCGCGCTGGCCGAGAGCGAAGGCCAAGCTGAGAGCGCGGAGCTGTACAAGGAGATCAAGAAGACCCTCCGCAACGAGAAGATCCTAATTTCGCGCGAGGCGAGCCGGGACATTCCGGACTACAACCAGTGGCGCAAACGGTATTTCGGGCGGCTGAACGTAAAAATCGCGGACGGGGACACGGGCGTCAGCGGTGTAGACGCGGTCTACGAGAGACTGAGCGGGAAATATCCGGGCATTTTCAAACCGGGCGCGTTGGCAGAGTCCGACGCGCTTTTGTCTATCGCGGACGCGCTGGACAAGATGCGGCCGGAGCTTGCGAACCCGCACGGCTACTACATGACCGAGGCAACAGAGTACTGCGCGAACGAACTCATCAATCTGCTTGCCGGAGACCGGATGAAACAGGCAGCTCCAAATGCGGCAGAGAGAATCGAAACGCTTGCAAGCGAGGGGAGAACAAGAACGCAGGAAGCGCTCGACAAGCTGCGTGAGGCATACGGGACGATCAAACCCGGCGAAAACCCGTCGCGCGAGGTCGCATTGCCGAAGAAGACGAGCGAGCGAAAGCACCTTTCACAAACAGTGAGAACGATCCTTGAATCGAACGTGACGCCGGATGTGGCACTTCCGACCATCGAGCAGGCTGTTCTCGACGGAGATTTTTCGTACACCCGGTACTCGGACGAGGCAGCCATCTCGGACGCGAAAGAGACGATCCAGAACAAAGGCTGGGACCAATCGCTGGAAGACTGGAAAAAAGAAGCGAACAAGGGCATCATCAGCAAGGAAAACACGGCCATCGGCTGGGCGCTTTACGACAATGCCGTCAACGATGGCAACATGGAGACAGCCATGGACATCCTCGGAAAGATCGTGACGCAGCAGCGCAACGCGGCGCAGGCGGTGCAGGCAACGCGGATCCTCAAGAAGCTGTCTCCGGAGGCGCTGCTGTATCAGGTCAGCCGGTCGGTCGCGAACATTCAGGAAGAACTCAAACGCAGATACAAGGACAAAGCCCCTAAGCTCAAGATCAACGAGGAATACGCAGAGGAATTTCTCAACGCAAAGACCGAAAAAGAGCGTGACGCGGCCAGCGAGAAACTATTTCGGGATATTGGCCGACAGGTTCCCACTACATTCCGGGATCGCTGGAACGCATGGCGGTATCTTGCGATGCTCATGAATCCGCGCACGCACATCCGGAACATTGTCGGCAACGCCGGGTTTGCCCCGGTTGTCTTTGTGAAAGACCTGACGGCAATGGGAATCGAGAAAGCCGTGTCTGTTGTGAGCGGTGGGAGGATCGAACGGTCGAAATCGCCTGTCCTGACGAGCAAGGCCGGACGCGCGCTCCTCAAAGAAGGGTGGTCGGACTACAATAACGTCGCGGACGAGGTTTCGGCCGGCAAGAAATACTCGGACAGCGCAATGCAGAATCAACAGGTCGAGGCCGGGCGCAGAATCTTCGGGAACACGAGATTTCAGGCATGGAACAAGACCGGCGGGCGAGCGCTTGAAGCGGCGAGAAAGGGGAACAGCTACGCGCTCGAAGCGGAAGACGTGTGGTTCTCCAAGCCCCACTATGCGTATGCGTTCGCGCAGTACAGCAAGGCGTCCGGCATTACGGCGGAACAGATCAGGAATGGAACAGTTGACGAGGTGAAGCTGGCAAGGGCAAGGGATTATGCCATTCACGAAGCGCAGAAGGCAACGTACCACGACACGAATGATTTCAGCGAAGCGCTCAGCAAATTCGGCCGCTACAGTGGCGAGAACAAGGTGGTAAAGGGGCTCAGCGTTGCGGCTGAGGGCATTCTCCCGTTCCGAAAGACCCCGGCGAACATTTTGGCTCGCGGCGTTGAGTATTCTCCACTCGGTTTCCTGAACGGCCTGAAGAAGGCCATGTTTGACGTCCGAAAGGGCAACAGCACGGCGGCTGAGGCCATCGACAGAATTTCCTCCGGCCTGACCGGCACGGGGCTGCTGGCGCTCGGCGTTTATCTGGCGGCGCAGGGCGTCGTGCGCGGACTTGGCGCAGGAGACGACGACGAGCGGGAGTTCGCTGAGCTGCAAGGCCAGCAGGCCTACTCCATGATCATCGGCGATCAGAGCTATACGCTCGACTGGCTCGCGCCGGAGGCGCTGCCGTTCTTTATCGGCGTCAACCTGCTTGAGGAGATGCAGACCTCGGGAGGCGACGTCACACTTGCGTCTATCCTGAGCGCGGTGTCACACATTTCTGAACCGATGCTGTCCATGACGTGCCTGCAAGGCCTGAACGCCATGTTCGAATCGGTCGGGTATGCATCTCAAGAAGGCCTGAGCGGCGGCGTAAACGCGATTGCGAGCGCGGCGACAAGCTACCTGACACAGGCGCTGCCGACAATTCTCGGCCAGCTTGAGCGGACGGCACAGTCTAGCAGAATGACGACGTACACGGAGAAAAATGGCTTCCTGACGGGCGACGTGCAGTATGCGCTCGGCAAGGCGAGCAGCAGAACTCCGGGCTGGGACTACAATCAGATCCCGTATATCGACGCATGGGGCAGACGTGAGACGACGAGCTCCCTCTTCACACGCGGCGTGAACAACTTCCTGAATCCGGCGTATGCCTCTACGGTCGAGAGCAGCGATATGGAGAAGGAACTTGAGCGGCTTTACGGCGAAACGAGCTCTTCTGCGGTGTTCCCGTCGCGGGCTGCAAAGTATTTCAATGTGGACGGTGAGCGCGTTGACCTGACAGCAAAACAGTATGTCTCATACGCAGCATGGAAGGGGCAGCTTTCGTACAAGCTCATGACGGAGCTTGTCGGAACGGACTATTACAAGCAGGCTGACGACGCAGACAAGGCCGAACTGGTTTCCAAGGTATACGAGTACGCAAACGCAGTCGCAAAAACGAAGGTCAGCGGCTACAAACTTGACGGATGGGTCGAGAAAGCTGCCGATGCGGAGAAGTACGGTGTGAGCGTGACGGAATATCTGCGTTGGAAGTCGGTGGGAACGGAGAACTTCAGCAGCACAGCTTATGCAACCGCAGTTAAGAGCGGCTCGGCCGGAAAGGTGGAGACGGAGCTGTCCCGTCTGGACGCGGCGGTGGATTCGTCTGCGTTCCCGTCTGCGGCAGACAAGAAGTTCAGCGTTGACAAGCAGCAAGTCGAGCTGACAGACAGTCAATATGCGAAATATGCAGAGGAGAAGGGCGGCCTGTCGTACCAGTACGTCGCGGAGCTGGTCGGAGACGACTTCTACAAAGCCGCATCTGACAAAGAAAAAGGGAAGATGGTTTCCGCAGTGTACGAGTATGCGAACGCGGTTGCGAAAACAAAGGTCAGCGACTACACCCTCGATGGATGGTGCAAAAAAGCGGCTGATGCAAAGAGCTACGGCGTGAGCGTGACACAGTACATCTGGTTCCACTCGATTGCGGACGCGGACGGGAACGGAAGCGTCACGCAGGAGGAGGCTGCTGAGGCAGTCCGGGCGCTCGGGCTCACGAGCCGGACGGCAAAAGCCAAACTCTGGCAGAGCTGCAACGAGAAGTGGAAGAACAACCCGTTTTAAGGAGGGACGGCGGTGAAGTACAAGTATTCGGTCGCGCAGTTGGAGGAAATGAGCGCATCGCCGTGGCTGACGGACAGGGAAAGACGAGTCTTTAGCCTGTACTATCAGCGCGGCTGGGCGATTGAGGACGTCGCGGCGGAGCTGGACGTTTCGCGCGGGACGGTCAACAACGACCTGCGCTCCATCCGCGGGAAGGTTTGAACACAAATTGAACAGAAAACGCCCTGGGCTTGTCCTTACTTTGGACAGGCTCAGGGCGTTTTTGCTTTACGATATAGCTGTGGTTGGCCAACCTCAAATTTTTATGAAAAGAGGTACCACTATGGCAGAATTTGCGAGCAGAGGCGTCGCGAACGCCGGCCTGACGACCGGCATTGTCGGCTCGGCACTTGGTCTCCTGAACGGAGGCTGGGCTGGTCTTCTCGGCGCGCGTGAAGGAACGTGCAGCGAGGATCATACGGTAAACCGTTATGAGCTTGAGCAGTCGCAGGAAATCTCGAAGCTCAAGAGCGACCTTGCACTCCGGGACGCGAACACCTATCAGGATCAGAAGATGCTCGAAATGTACAAGTACATTGACGGCAAATTCAATGTGATCGAGGGGCAGCTTTCCGCGCAGGCCGTGCACAACCAGAAGACGCAGGACAGCTTCGCGCTGGCCCAGCAGGATCTGGCGTCGGTCAAGTCCGAGCTCAAGAGCGACATTGCGATGGAGGCCGAGCGGCGCTGCTGCGGCGATAACTCCATCATCACCTACGCGAACGCCACGTTCTATCCGAAGATGGTCGCAGACGTGACTGTTGGGACGGCGACGACGGCGCAGACGCTCTACAACCCGCTGCCGAAGTGCGGCTGCGGCTGCAACTGAGCAAATGGGGCGGGAGTCCATACTCCCGCCCCGATCTGACAGGAGGGCAATATGGTCAGTCTAGCAAAGGTTCAAAGCGGAGCGTCCGCTTACATAGACGAAGAATTTTGCCGCAAGCTCGACGGCTGGAGAAAGTGGGTCTTCGGCGCGGCGGCCTCAATGATGCTTTCCGACGTCGGCTCGATTGTGTCAAAGCTCAAAGACAACGAGATCGTGAAGATGATGGGCGTATTCGACGACCACGGGGACGTGGACGTCGAACGGCTCTATCAGCACTTCAAGGCAGAGGCACAGAAGGGCTCGATCTCGTTCAGCGCTCCAATTTTGGGCGTAGTGACGATGAACGAGTCAGACGTTGACAAGCTCTACTCTTATATAATGGGGGCGACAGGATGAAAAAAATCAAGATGCTCGCAGAGCAGATCGAGGAAGAACTGAACGACGCCGAGAAATACGCAACGTGCGCGGCAAAATTCGCGGATGACGACCGCGAACTTTCCTCGATGTATGCAGACCTGTCTCGGCAGGAGTTGACACACGCGGACAAATTACACGCACAGGCGGTTCGGTATATCCGGCAGGCGAAAGACAGCGGCGCGAACGTTCCAGAGTCGATGCAGATCGTCTGGGACTGGGAGCACGAGAAGATGGTGAGCCATCGCGCGCGAATCCTCGCGCTGCTCGACACGGTAAATGGTTGACCATTTTGCCATGCCCGGCAAAATGGTATGGAGAAGCCCCGCCGAGGCGATGAATCGGCGGGGCTTTGGAAACGGCGTTGAAGCTGTTTCCGGTCGCAGTATTCTGAGGAGGTTCGGAACACAGATATTATACCATCTCGGCAGAAGGGAAGCAAGATTTTGTGTGCAATTTCGTGTGCATTTTACGCCGAAAATTTGCACACGAGAAGGAAAAATGCTGCACTCAAAAGCAGAGAACAAGCACCGTAAAAAAACGCTGAAACCCCGATAAATACTAGGAAGCCCCGCAATCACTAGGATTGCGGGGCTTCCTTGATTTGGTGACCCGGACGGGAATCGAACCCGTTATGAAGATGGCCTTAACCGCCTATGTTACGGCGAAGACGATATTTCGTGTGCATTTTCGTGTGCAGTTTCTTGGCAGGCTCGAAAAAACCAGTGAACGAATCGCCGAAGTGAGCCCTGTCTCTGCTGGCGATGTGAGTATAGATTTTGCGCATCGTTTTATCGTCCTTCCAGCCGCCCATCTCCATCGACAACTTTTCCGGAATGTTCAGCGAATACGACAATGAGGCGAAGCTGTGGCGAAGGCCGTGCAGCCCCACCTTCGGGAATCCAAGCCGCTCACATGTCTCATTTACGACTTGATACACATAATTCGTGGTAATCGTGACGACATATTCGCCTTTCCTCGGCGCGGCCAGCAGGGCTTCATAGAGCGGCCGGATCATCGGGACTGTGCGGGCGGAGGAATCGTTTTTGTTCGTCTTTTTGTTGACGAGCTTATAATTGCTGTCGCGCACGGATGCGCCGCGCACAAAAATCAGCCGCTTTTCCATGTCAACGTTTTCCCATTTGAGCCCGGCGACCTCTGACGCACGCAGAGAGGACAGCGCCAAAAGCGCCGCAACTTCGTATGACTTGCCCTTAATGGCATCGACAAACGGGATGATCTGCTCCGGCTCCAAAAAAGGGTGGTCGAATTTTGGGACAGCAGGGAGCCGGACGGAAATCTTTTCCCCTGTTTCGGCCTCGATGGACGTCCGGACAAGCCCCCACGCGTTTTTTACGGTCTTCGGCGCGCACACGCGGGTCTCGGCATCTACCATTGCCTGATATGCGTTTCGATCCATCTGCGATAGTTTTTTCCCCATGTAAGCCTTGAATCGGTTCCTCCTGATCTCTCGGTAGCCTCTAACCGTGGACGGCGACCGGATGCCCTCGCAGGCCTCTATGTAATTATCTACCGCACTACCTATCGTTCCGGATGATAACTTCCCTGGAGCCCTTTTCAATTCCAGTTTCAGCGCTGCAACTTCGCGCTCGACTTCCTTCTGCGTCGCGCCGGTGATGCTGTGGCGTTTGCCGTCAATCTGGATTTGAGCGCGATAGGAGCCGGATGGCAGCCGCTCGATTTTTGGGAGCTTCATTTTTTGCACCTCCATAAGCAAACATTTGTTTTAATATGTCCGTTCTATTGGACATAATAGCTGATAAAACAAGAAATGTTGTTTAAGCTATTGACAAAACAGGCAGAAAGTGGTAAACCGTAGATAAATAAAAACGCTAACGAAAGGAGCGACCAGAGCGCGTGGACGAACTTGACTTGAAGATGATTGCTTTATCAAAGGAGCTGACCCCGGACGAACTGGCCGCGCTTTCGCGCTACATAGACACGTTGATTGCGCGGCGGGAATCGTGCTATAATAGAACAAAAGTTTGTGAAGAATGAAAGGAGATTCTCATGACTCAGACGACACCGCTTGCATTGGCTGCTATGATTTTAGCCGCCATCGGGACGACGCTTGCTGTCGCCTCCACTCTGATCTGGATGCGGAAGGCGCGCAGTGAGCATCTTCGTGATCCCGCGAAAATGGTGCGGGACGCGGATGCGCTTGAATCCCACAAAGAGGACACGCCGGAATACCTGTGGGCGTACCACGTAGTAGGGAGCCATTGCGGCCGGGACAGGTCGGGCGTTTTCCGCTGCTTCTGCGGCAAGTGCGTCCCTGTGCGCATCGACCTGTCCGTCAACCCGCATCCGTCAGTGATAGATAGCAAGGAAGGAAAGGACTGCCGCTGCGATGGCAGCGAGCGCGGAAACGGCTGCAATTGCGGTCGTGATTACGAAGCGCCGTTTCTCCGTGCGAGCCTTTGATTCATTCGTTTCGACGAGCACGTTAAGGCCGTCGCGCTGCACAAGCGTGAATTTCCTTGCTTTGAGGTCTTTCTTTTTCTGACGCGCGGCCTTGCGTGCTTCTTTCTTGGCATTATCGCTCATTTCCCATCACCTCCCTGATTCTTTGCCCTTAGCTGCACGATATACTCCCATGCCTGTAGCTTTTCTTCCTCCGTGAGGGAGAACCACCTCGCATCCAATGGGCTGAACTGCTCGCCACCCTCGGCGGGCGGTTCTTTTTTTGCGCCCTTCGGCGGCAGCACCGGGAGAGCGTCGCCGTCGAGGGCTTCGAGCGTAATGCCAAAGTGCTCTGCGATTTTTTTGCGGTTCTTGGTATGCGGCATGCTTTCACCGGATGCCCAATTTAAAACGCTCTGATTATTTACATCAAGTATTTGCGCGAGGCGGTACGCTGAGTACCCCCGACGTTCCATGCAGTACGCTAAATTTTTGGCGAATCCCATAAAAACGCACCTCTATTTTCGTACATGATTATACCCTATTATCCATTGACCAATGCCCTAAAATAGAGTATTATAGTACGCGTAAACGGCAATAGCAAGGCCCACCACTTGGCGGCGGTTCCCGCGAAGTGGCGTTGTGGATACTCTATCTTGTAGCAATTTTAGACTACCACACGGGCAAACTGTTGTCAATATCCCACGCGGGAAAAATCGATTATGGCGTAAAAATCCCGCCCCGCGAGGTTGGATTGCGGGGCGGGATGGCCCGAAGTGAACTCTACTTCTTTTCTAAGATGATCGAAACCACCTCCGGAACAGAAGTGAAGTACGCGACAGAGACGACTTTGTAGCCGTTTCCCATGAGCGCGCAAGCATCACTCCAGGACTGGCAGTAAGCTCTGATAAAATCACCTCCTTCCGGAGGCAAAAGCCTACATCGACCATTGTACACGGAGGGCCCGCCATAGTCAAACTTCAAGTAAAGGAGGGTGAGCAAATGAGTGTTGCCGAAAACCTCGCGAAATACCAGAAAAGCCGCGGGGTGACGAACTACCGAATCGCAAAAGAGATCGGCGTAACGCAGACGTCCATCAAGAACTGGAAGCAGAAGGGCGTAACACCGCACCCGCGACACGTTACCGCGCTGGCCGCGTATTTCGGTGTCACGGAGGCGGACATGAGAAAGTGAGGTTTGGAACATGCCGCGCGTGAAACTGGCGGCGGAGAAGTACGCCGCGGACGATCTGAAAAAGCTGGTGAAATTCCTGCTCTGCGACGAGAGTCAGGCAGAGGTAGCGGACGCGATTGGAATCTGCACGCGGACGCTGATGAACCGGAAAGCGAAGCCGGAAGAGCTTAGGGTTTGGGAAATCCGGAAGCTGACGCAGTCGGTGCGGATGAGCGCGGAGGACAAAGACAAGCTCCGGAAGCTCATCGTGCCGTGAATGGAGGGAAATAAAATGAAAGTCGACAAACTGACACTTAAAAAAGCAAAACGAATGATGGACGAGGGCGGGAACCTCGATCTGCGCGGCACGGGCATCACCTCACTGCCGGACAACCTCACGATTGGAGGCTGGCTCAATCTGAGCGGCACGGGCATCACGGCGCAAGAGCGCAAAAAGGTGCGCAGACTCAAGGATGGCGACTACATGCCGGGGCGGTATCTGTACGCGGACGGCATTTTGACGCACGTCAAGCAGCGCGTGGAGGTGGATGGCTACACACTCTACATTGGCAAGATCAAGGGCAAAAACGTAGTGAGCGACGGCACGCACTACGCGCACTGCGACAAGCTGCGGGACGGGATTGCGGACATCGCGTTTAAGACGGCGGCAGACCGCGGAGCTGACCAGTACGAGGGTCTTCCACTTGGCACAGAACTGACGGTGGACGAGGCAAAGACGATGTACCGCGTCATCACGGGCGCGTGTCGCGCCGGGACAGACGCGTTTGTCGAGAGCCTTGGTGACACGCTCAAGGAGCGCTACACCATCCGCGAGATGCTCGAGCTGACTCGCGGACAGTACAACAGCGATCGGTTTGCGGAGTTCTTCGGGGCGTGACGGAAAGGGGTAAAAATGATGACAAGAACAAGAAAAATCCCCTGCGCCGTTGTGACGCAGGGGAACGAAGAGGCGGAGCGCGAGTTGAGAGCGTCGCTCCGTGTTGCACGCAAGCAGCTACAGATGGTGGAACGTCTGGTTTGGCTGCAATGGCTGGCACTTATCGTGCTCGTGCCGACGTGCATTGTACTTTTGTCGCGGATTTAACCGCGACTCCATTTTACCAGAGAATTGGAGGGTATGCAAGTGTTTGAAGACAAACAGGACGTCGCCCCGGTGTGCGAGTGCATCATGTGCGGCGACGAGATTTACCCCGGCGAGATCGTCTGGGACACGGACGAGGGAGCAGTCCACATCGACTGCTGCCGCGAGTACATCAACGAGCACTATATGTACAGCGCGGATGCCGCGGAGGACCTGATGCGGCTTTTGCGCATCCCGACGAGGAACGCAGAATGATTACCGCCGAAACACGGCGCGAGGGGCTGGAAAAAGTAGCCCCGGAGACGCAGACGCGGCGGCAGGTGATCTATGAGTACCTGAGATACTTCCCGGCCGGGCTGACGGCCGAGGAGCTGACGGACTCGATGTACTGCGCGGGGCTGATCCCCGTGCGCGATAAAAACTATGTCAAGCCCCGCCTTACGGAGCTGCGAAAGCTCGGACTGATCGAGCCCATCGGCAGACGCGAGAGCAAAACGACCGGCGTCAACACGGCGGTCTGGGCAATTAAGGAGGATAAAAATGCTCACAAAGACATTTACCGAGATGATGGGGATTGATGTATCGCCTTACGTCAAAAAGAGAGACGGCGCGGATTATCTGCCGTGGGCAGCGTGCAAGCTGCTGCTCCACAAAAATGGCGCGGAGACGGTTCTTTCCCAGCCGGTTCCTGGCGCAGATGGGTCGACGCTCCGGAAAAGTGACATGGCGTTTACGGACAAAAACGGCGTCCAGAACCGGTGCTATGAGGTCATGGTGCACATCACTGTAGATGACAAAGAGTGGGACACGACTTACCCGGTGCTAAACGGTGCAAACCCAGTCAAGGACAACTCCATGAGCCAGCAGAGGGTACATAACGCGGTGCGCAGGGCGTTTGTCAAGGGCGTCGCGGAGAGGATCGGGTTGGGGTACACTCTATGGCTTGATACCGACGACATGCCGGAAGCCGAAGATCTCTCCCGGCACTCGCTCGCAAAATGCAAGCAACGCCTGACAGAGCTGATCACCGAGAAGATTGCACAGGGCATCTCACTTGACGTGATGGCCGACCGGCTTGGGATGGACGCGGACACACTGCGTGGGAAGTTGTCGCTTTACAACGAGTTAGCACGCTTAGAAAAGGCCATTGGGGAGATGCAGCCATGATCGCAGACCACGATCGGAGCGGATGGTTTGGCGCATCGGATACGGCGCAGATCATGCGTTCATGGGAAACAGACACGTTCCGGCGATGGTGGGCAGAAAAGCTTGGCCTACAGCCGCGGAAATACAACTCTCGGGCGATGTACGCCGGGACGTACTACGAGCACAGGATCCTCGACGCGGTCGGTGTTACGCAGAGAGACCGCCAGATCCTGCTCCCCGAGCTGCGGCTGCGGGTTAACCTTGACGGTGAGGACGCAAACGGCGTGGTCGAGGTCAAAACCTACAAGGCTGGGAAGGAGTTTAAGCCGACCTCGGCATACCGCCAGCAGGTCAACGTGCAGATGTACGCCCGACGCATCGCAGACGGAGCGCCGGAGCGGGGGAGGATCGTGTCCTATGGTTTAACTGACGAGGACTATGCGGATTTCTTCCGACCGGTCGACCCGGCGAGAATTGAATGGCACGAGATCGAGTACGACGCGCCGTTTATCGAGCGATATTTAGAGCGGTTAAAGCGTCTGCGCGACGCTTTAGAGAGAGGGGTGTGGCCGACATGAGCGAGCGGGCAAGCGTATACCGCCCAACGGTTGACCGCGAGGACGGGAAACTATACCTCCGGTTTCCGGTTGGCGACGCGATGGAGGCGCGCCGATTGACGGCCCGCCTGAAAGATGGCGTGCGCTATACGCTGACGGTCACTCGGGCGAAAAAATCCCGCTCCCTTGACCAGAATGATTTGATGTGGAAACTATGTCAGGTCATTGCGGAGGCCGTAGGGGCGACAAAAAACGAGGTCTATCGCCAGCATATCCGGGATTACGGAGACTGGACAAGCATCCTTGCCAAAAAAGAGGCGGAAGAGACGTTTAGACGCCAGTGGGAGAGCAACGGAGATGGCTGGATCGTCGAGACGGGAGAATCATACGGGGGCATGATTTCCCTCCGGTGCTACGCCGGGTCGAGCACTTACGACACTAAGCAGATGACGCGGCTGATCGACTCGCTTATTGACGAGTGCAAAAACCTCGGCATCGAAACGGACGAAAGGACGGCGAGCTTGCTTGCGGCGAACTGACCGGGCGAAAGCCCTTGAGATCCCGAACGAGGTCAAGCGGGCGGTCGCAAGAAGAGACAGCTTTGGCGGCTGGCCGTGCTGCATCTTCTGCGGCACGCCAGCCCCGTATGAGATCGCGTGGAGCAATGCCCACTTTATTCCCCGCTCGCAGGGCGGACTTGGCATCGAGCAGAACGTCCTGACGGCCTGCCCGGACTGCCACCACAAGCTCGACCAGACGAGCGAGAGAGAGGAAATGCTCGAGTTCGCGGAGAAATACCTGAGATCAAAATACAAAGGCTGGACGCGAAGAAAATGCGTCTGGAAGAAAGGATAAAACCATGCTTAATGTTATCACAATCTCCGGCCGGTTGACAGACCAGCCCGACCTGCGCAGGACCGGAAACGGCACGGCGGTCGCGTCGTTTACCCTTGCGTGCGAGCGCGACTACAAAAACGGAAGCGGCCAGCGGGAGACGGATTTTATCCCCGTTGTCGCGTGGCGGCAGACGGCGGAGTTCGTGTCGAACCACTTTGGGAAGGGGCAGCAGGCCATGGTCACAGGCCGCTTGCAGGTCCGGAAGTGGCAGGACAAGGACGGGAACAACCGGTATGCGACCGAAGTCGTCGCGGAGCACGTCTATTTCTGCGGCAGCAAAAACGAGACCGGTAAGCCGGTCAATGTGACGGCGGGCGAGGATTACAGCCTCCTCGAAGGCGACGACGAAGAAATGCCGTTTTAACGGGGGCGGGCGATGGCTGAAAAGAAAGATGCGCCCGGCTTTATGGTTTACCGAGAGGCGGCAATTATGCTTGCACTCATCCCACCTGAGGACGCAGCAGCAGCGATTAAGGCGGCCTGTGATTACTTTGTGCGAGGCATGGAGCCTCAAAGTCTGGACGGCTACAGCGCACACGTCTATGAGACGCTGCGTGAAGGCATAGACCGAGGCGCGAAGAAGTATCAGGCCAAGTCCGAGCAGAATCGCAAGAGCGCCGAAAAGCGCTGGAAGGATGCAAACGCAATGCAAGCGCAATGCCAATGCAATGCGGATGAAATGCAAACGCAATGCGAACGCAATGCTAACCAAAACCAAAACTATAACTCTAACTCTAAACCCAGAACTAAAACTGAAACCAGTAATACGGGGGATATAAACGCGCGTAACGCGCGTAGCGCGCGCAAGGAGCGCGCGACCCCACCCACGCTTGAGAGCGTCATGGAGTACGCCGAGCAGAGGGGCAGCACTGTAGACCCGAAGCAGTTCTGGGAGTATTACAACACGGGCGGCTGGAAAGACGCCAAGGGCAATCCTGTCCGAAACTGGAAGCAAAAATTCCTGACTTGGGAAAAACACGAAACGCCGAAGGGCGCAGCTCCGGCGAGGGCAAGGGCAAACCCGGCCATTGGTACGCCGGGAGACTACGAGCGGGAGGCAATCGCCCGCTTGAACAGGATGGTGGACAATGAGTGAAAGCAAGAAAATACGGGCAGGCGGCAAAAAGCCTGCCGCGGGGAGGACACAGCCAGTGGAACTCCGGATCCCTTATCCCCGCAACAAAAGCCAGTTCTGCAAGAACTTCGGGCTTAACGCGTACTACGCAGGGATGCACTGGTCGCGGAGAAAAGACAACGCCGACCGGATGCACGACACAGTGACGGCGGTGCTGCTGAGAGACCACGTCAGCCGCCTGCCGTTTACAAAGCCCGTCAGGATCACGTTCTGGCATTGTGACCGCATGGACATCGACAACCACGCCGTCATCGAGAAGCTGATCGTGGACGCATTAAAGGGCTGGCTGCTGGAAAACGACGACCGGCGATTCTACGTCGAGCGCGTGAGTAAATTCCACGCGGACGAGTGCGTCCGGGTCAGGATCGAGGTGGCGTAGATGCCGAGCGCACTTGATCTGGCAGGCCAGAAATTTGGCAAGCTGACCGTCGTGAAGCGATTAGGCAAGAACAGCCGAGGGCACTACATCTGGCGCTGCCGCTGCGACTGTGGGAACTATGTGGACGCGGTAGGCTACGCCGTGAAAAACGGGTCGTGGCAAAGCTGCGGGAAATGCGGCAAGCGGCAGGTCGAGCGGGCGGCCGACATCTCCGGGCAGGTCGTCGGCGACTACATGGCCGTCGAGCGGGTCGGGACGTATGGGACAAGCGCGATGTGGAAGTGCGTCTGCACGACGTGCGGGAGCGAGAAAGAGCAGGGCGCGTACCAGTTTAGGATCGGCAAGCGGGCGTCCTGCCCGAGCTGCACGGCCGGCATGACGCGAGGAGAGGTCATCGCGCGGTTGGCGAAAATCAAGCGCGAGCAGGGGAATGAGGCGGGCAAGCCAAAAACGCCCACGCCTGAAAAGCCACAAAAGCGGCCGACGCTGGAGGAGATCAACGCGACGGCTCGGGCGCATCACATGACGTATGGAAAATATATGGCGGCATACGAAGGCTACATAGCACAGCATGGCGAGCTGCCGGAATGGGAGGAATAAAATGCGGATCATCAAACCGGGCGTCGAGATCATGACGCCGACGGACGGGATTTTACAGCACCTTGAGCGCTGCGGGCGCGTCTGCTACAAGTCGGAGGACAAAATCGCGGATGGGACGGCGGAAAAGTTTATCGCCGGGATCATCAAGCGCGGGCACGATGCCGTGTTGGAGCACGCGTCAATCACGGTCAAATTTACATGCGACCGAGGCGTGTCGCACGAGATCGTGCGGCACCGGATGGCGTCGTTTTGCCAGTCAAGCACAAGATATTGTAATTACAGCAACGAGAAATTCGGCAGCGAGATCACGGTGATTGAACCACTGTTTTTCGAGCGCGGAACGGGCGGGTGGTCGATCTGGGAGAACGCGTGCCTTGAGGCGGAGGAGGCGTATTTTAGCTTGCTTTACAGCGGATGTACCCCGCAGGAAGCCCGCGCCGTCCTGCCGAACAGTCTGATGACCGAACTTGTGATGACAGCCAACATCCGCGAGTGGCGGCACTTTTTGAAGCTGCGATGCGACAAGGCGGCGCATCCGCAGATGCGGGAGGTGGCCTTGATGCTGCTGGACAAGCTGCGCGAGGCCGTGCCGGTGTGCTTTGACGACATAGCTGAAAACTATAAAACAGAAATCAGCAATACGGCGAGCACGGCAAAAGGTGCGGTGATTTGACGTGACGGACGCAGAGTACCTTTTTCGGCGCGATTCGGCCGACAAAAAAGCAACCGCCCGCTCGGCGAATAAGCGAGTGAGCGGGGCAAAATCAAAAAAATGCACACTGCCAAGCGACTATCTTACGGCGGCACAGAAAAAAAGACTGAACGGGGAGGTAAAAACGGTGAATTTGGATCGACCCATAAAATGGCCGGAATTTAAGGCGCTCACGCCGGAGACACAGACGATGTACGTCAACGGGCTCGTAAACAAGTACGGGATTTCAATCGGCGCGCTCGCAGAAATGCTCGGAGCCAGCCGCGCGACGGTGTACAACCACTCGCGCAGCGCGTGGGGATTGCGCAAAAGAATGACCCGGGCCGAGCAGGAAATTTTCCGGGAATTTTGCGGCCAGAAACCGGGGAAAGAGATGGCTCCATATGAGGACACAACGGAGAGACATGAGGCGCCAGATTACTTCCCGGCGGATGTTGAGCACATGGCGCTGACGCTTCGCGGGACGGTGTACTTTTGCACCGAGTATATCCGGGCGCTGCCGCTGGGTGACGGCGAGTACACAGTAAAAATCGAGATCACAAAGGAGACTGGGAATGAATCGTGAAATGTGCCTCGACGAGGCGAAAAAGTGCGTATGCACGGATCGGAATCAGCAGTACGGCGAGCCGGAGCAGAATTTTGCGGTGATCGCACAGCTTTGGCAGGCGTACTTGCAGGCGACGCTGAAAAGTGACGAGATCGAGATCCTTCCGGGCGACGTTGCAATGATGATGGTGCTTTTTAAGACCGGCCGCGTAGCGACGGCGAAAGTAGGCAAGGCAGATAATTTCGTAGATTTGGCGGGCTACGCCGCTTGCGGGTGCGAGTTGGCAACGGGGCAAGAGCCATGAGAGTGCTGATAGCCTGCGAGGAGTCGCAGGAAGTCTGCAAGGCGTTTAGAGAGCTGGGGCACGAGGCGTACAGCTGCGACATACAGGAGCCGAGCGGCGGGCACCCTGAGTGGCACATCCTCGGCGATGCGCTGAAAGCCATCGAGGGGGGGCAAGTGACCACGATGGACGGACAGGTGCATGAGGTCGGGAAGTGGGAACTGCTGATCGCGCATCCGCCCTGCACGCACTTGTCGGTATCTGGCGCAAGGTGGTTTACGGAGGGCAAAAAGCCGCTCTGGATGCTATACAACGCGGCGGCGTTCTTCATGAGATTTGCGGCAGCGGACGTCGAGAGGATCGCAATCGAGAATCCGGTAAGTCGGATGTCGTCACTTTGGCGCAAACCGGACTGCGTGATACACCCGTGGCAATTTGGGCACGCGGAAGAGAAAACCACGTGCTTGTGGCTCAAAAACTTGCCTGCGCTCGCGCCAACGAAAGACGTGAAGAACGAAATGATGCGGAAATCGCAGAGAGAGCGTGAGCGCTTGCACTGGCTCTCTCCTGGGCCGGAGCGGGCAAAACTGCGGAGCAAGACTTTTCCTGGCATCGCCCGAGCCATGGCCGAGCAATGGGGCGGAGATATATGGGAGGATAAAAATGACACTTGACGAGATCACAACCACGCTGCGGGCTTTTGCCCGCAGCAGAAAAAGCGGGTGCAGGGCGTGCCCGGAGTACAACAGCTGCGGCAAGATCGGGTGCAGGATGGCAGACGAGGCGGCGAAGTTGATCGAGATGCAAGCGGAGAATGTAGCGACACTGAACGGAAGCTTTAACACCTTACTTGACGAGAAGCTTCAAAATGTTGACGCGCCGGACGATGAAACGATCCTGCGAGCACTCTATAACCTCCACGACTGCGATGTAAATTGCCATGACAATCATGAGGATTGTAAAGGCGTTCCGTACTGCTCGATAGACTGGGTGGCGGACAACGGGCACAAAATCGCGGTGCGGTTTGCACAGCTGATGGAGGCGCAGCGCGCGGCGGGGAAGGTGGAAGCCGATGGATAAGCTCACGGCAAGCAGAATCTCCGGCGGGAACAGCGCAACAGGACGCCGGAAGTCGGATTTTTACCCAACACCGCCAGAAGCAACTATCGCGCTGCTTAAATACCTCCGGCTGCTAAGATGCACGCGCATCTGGGAACCAGCGGCCGGCGAGGGAGACATGGCAGCGGCCATGCGTGAATGCGGTTACACGGTCTATGAATCTGACATCACAACCGGAACGGATTTTCTTAAATCCAATCTCGCAGAAACCGGCGTTAAGTACGACTGGATCATCACAAACCCGCCGTTTTCTGAGGCGGAAGCCTTTATCCGAAGGGCATGGCGGATCGGGAAGCCGTTCGCGTTTTTGCTTAAAGCCCAATTTTGGAACGCCGGAAAGCGGCGGCAGCTCTTTGAAGATTGCACGCCAACGCTGATACTACCGCTGACGTGGCGGCCAGACTTCTTTTTCAAGGAACGCTCGGAGGGAGAGAAAGGGAGTCCGCTTATGGATGTTCAGTGGTGCGTATGGTACCCAAAAAATTTACACAGGGCGGGCACGATGTACTGGCCGCTCGCCCGCCCCAATGGAGGAAAATAAAAATGGATAAATGGATTTCTACATCGGATCGGCTGCCGGAGCCGGAGAAAGAAGTGCTGGCGTTCTGCCGCACGCGTGGCGGTGTGGATTATTCTTGCGTTGCAATCTACATCGCTCCGGGGACGCCGCGCGAGGAGTCAACCATCAACTGGGACTGCGATGCGTGCAGGTATGACGATGAGCGGGACGAGTGCTTCGTGGTGCCGGGGTGGTACGAGATGCTCAAGAACTGGGACGAGTACGTGTGCGTCGGGATCGAGGACGACGTGACGCACTGGATGGAGCTGCCGGAGGTGCCGGAGGAGGGCAAAAATGGACGCGGTTAAGTTTTTAGAGGAGCGCGCGCGGATGTGCGGGCATGGGTGTAAAAACTGCCCTGCCTACGGAGACGAGTGCAATATTTACAAGGAGGGCTGCGACTTCGAGTCGCTGGTCAAGGCCGTAGAGGCGTGGGCTGCCGAGCACCCCAAAAAGACGCGGCAGAGCGAGTTTTTGAAGCAGTGGCCGAATGTAAAGCTGGGCGTCGACGGGGTGGTGCCAATCCTCCCGTGCGGACTAGATACGGAGTATCCTCACAAGAATGGGTGCATTGATGAGGACGGATATTGCACTCATGCTAGTCGAGGATGCGACAAGTGCAGCCACGATTTCTGGATGCAGGAGGTGGAGTGATGGAGCGGCTGACCTTTGAGGGCAATTTTTGCGATATTGCACAATGCTGCCACCTGCTGTGCCCGCATGGCGGTAGCTGCACGCAGAAACAGGTGTGGGAGCGGCTGAAACAATACGAGGACCCGGGTCTTGCGCCGGAGGACTGCGCGGAATACCGTAAATTTGAGGATGAGATCATTGCAAGCGGCAAGACCTTCGGGTGGCTTGTTGAGCTGCTCAAAGCCGACAAGGACGGTCGGTTGCTGGTTTTGCCGTGCAAGGTGGGAGATACGGTGTGGGCTGCCAGTGGCAAAATCATCAAGTGCGAAATCGACGAAACATACCTGTGTGACAGCGGAGGGGTTGAGTTTCTTGTGTCGTTTAATTGCGACGGCACCGACTGTAAGAGATGCCCATTTAACAACTGGACGCAAGATTGTTTTGGTGAGCACTACTGCGACTGTGCATACGGCAACAGCTCATTTAAGGATAGTGAAATCGGTAAAACAATATTCCTCACCCGCGAAGAAGCCGAATCGGCATTGGAGGCGATGAAGGATGACTGAATTGAAACGCTGCCCTGAGTGCGGTGGAGTTGCAACCGTTATCCATATGTACGATAC
>ERZ1034855.131-NODE-131-length-41315-cov-38.258022_pt1 | contig 41315 bp, 42 predicted proteins | sample MGYA00520699_ERZ1034855 | MGnify/ENA primary metagenome ERZ1034855 (study PRJEB33766, sample SAMN09781730) | gut metagenome | biome: gut microbiome | host: Homo sapiens | place: Madagascar | study: EMG produced TPA metagenomics assembly of the PRJNA485056 data...
CTTCCGAATCAAGGTTTCGGGGTAGGATTGACGAGTACGATTGCTCTTATTATCAATTATTTAGGTACTCCTTTTGGGCGTGCTTTTACAGAGTGGCGAGTCGGTTAAATCATTGATTATTAGCTATTTATAGGGGCTGAAGAATAATTCATACACCACATAAACGCTTATGCTCCAACTTATTTTTTTCCCAAAATATACAGAAAAAGGATACATTCTAAAGAAATTATACAAAAACAATACAAAAATATTAGATTTATCGGGTTTTTCTTGCAGATACAATAAAAGAGTATTATCTTTGCATACGAAATAATACAAAAGGATAATAGTTATGAATATAGTACTTGATGTGCTGCGTTATCTCAACGAGCATGACATCACTCTTGTTAAAGCTGCCGAAGCTACAGGCGTGGCACAACAGAATATAAAGAAAAGTATCGGCAACAACCCGAAGACAAGCACATTGCTTGCCTTGGCAAAGGGATTGGGCGTTGACCCCCGCGAGTTTTTCTACGATTTGGACGAAAAAGAGGAGGAAAAGAATTACATACAAGAAGACATTGAAGAGAATCTACTCTTAGAATCCCCCGACATTACCGAAGATGAAACAAAGGATAAAAACGACGTTGAAGAACCTGTTCAATCAGATTACACGGAAGAAACAAGCATTACGAAAGAAGCACAGCAAGCGGACACTGAGGAAAAGAATAAAGCAGTGACCGACAATATCGTCAACACCACCACTTTCTGCCCTCATTGTGGTGCAAAAGTCCGCGTTGGCGTAGTGCTGCTGCCCGAAGAATAAAATATCCCACGGCAAGCCTCGTGTGCCTACCGTGGGAAATGACCACCTTAGCGAAGAGGCAGACTATCCGTCTGCCTCGCCTGGGTTGCCCGTAGAACCACCGCCACCTTCAGTAGTGGAGCCCGCCGGGCTTTACGCCACCCGTGAGGTCGTTGCCTGCGAGCATCGCCTTGAGGTCGTCGGTGACGAGCGAGTGCATGAAGCTGTACGGGTTGCCAATCTTGTGCTGCGCCTTGTACGCCTTCATTACAGCGAGGTAAGCCTCGGAGCCCTTGGCCGACTTGTCGGACGGAAGGTTCTGCTTCCAAGAAAATCAGATGTCACAAAAGAACACAAATATATCACTCATGTCTTTTTGTGAAAATTTGTGTCTTCCGTTGTGATAAACACAAACCTACGAAAGGACTAACGTATTAAACTATAAATGTATGAAGAAAACTTTTAGAATGATGCTGCTGTTGGCGATGATGATGGCAGCATGTGTGAGTATGGGCAGTTGCAGCAGCGGTGATGATGCAGAGCCGGAGTATGTGCCGGTGGAGTCGGCTTTTTCAAAACTTCTCAAAGAGAAGCCAGTACATCAGCTGTCTTACTCCCGAACCAGTAGTGGCTTGGGCTCGTTCGGACTTGAAAGCGACCCAATGGTAGGTAAGTACAAGACCGACTACTACACCATCGGTTTTTTAGTTTACAATGCCCCTGCTGACGACATGTACGACGGCCGTTACGAGGTGGTGCAAGTCGGCGGTTCGTTATGGGGATGGAAAGAGCAGTGGCAGCCCGAATACAAGAAGAACGAACTTAGCACATGGGACAACAATCAGCCCGTCAAAGGAGCATGGGCCGAAATCAAGACTCTCGACAAGGGCGACGAGTATGGTAAAAAGACGTTCAAAGTGACGCTGCATGTAGACGAAATGACCGAGAAGAACGGCGATTACGCCCGCAACATCAACATATCTTTCACAGGACGCGACACGGGTCCTATGTTAGTGAACTAAAATTCATGTAATTCATAGTGAAAACAAGAAAAATATTGTACCTTTGCAGACAAGAATGTGACTCTTAGTCATATTTCTGTAAAGTATTAATAGTTCGTGCTGTTTCAGTCTGTGAGGATAGAAGCAGCCTTTTTTTATTCAGATCTTCATATATTAAATATCCTTATATTCTTCAACCGCATTGAAGCAGGGACAGCTCTTCTGCCACTTGGACGGTGTGTCCTCTCCCCAGATGCTGCGGTGTCCCATTATCCTTGCGGCAGGGTATTTCTTGTGCAGTATGCCAAGCAGCTTCCTCAGTGTTGCCTTCTGCGCCGGAGTCCTGTTGTCAACCGCCACAATCTTCTTGTTCGGTCGCTCTATTCCTCCCACATAAGCCACATTGATGGCTGTGGAGTTATAGCCCTTCACTCCGTTGCTCACCTCTTCAACTGCGAGCATCTGATGTACGCCTCCGTCAGCAGTCACCACATAATGGTAGCCGGGTTGTTTCCATCCTTTATGACGAAACTCTGCCCATAGTTTCTTCACTCCCCAAGACTGATTGCTCGCCGTGCAATGCACGAAAATCCTTTCTATCTTTCTCATTTTAATTCTGTTTTTTGTCATCTTCTTCCTCAAGTGCCTCCTCGATCGCATCGCCTACGTCCTTGTTGCGCTTGCGAATGAGGCAGATGATGAATTTTTTATACTCAGTTTGTTTGTCACTCCATGCAGGGCGCAGATATGCCCCACGATGCTGTCCACTTCCCAGATGCACCCGAAGCCCAAGCCTATCGCCGCCGTTGTCACGTGGTTGGCGATGCCCAGCGGCTCGAAGATGCCGAGACCGAAGAATGTTCCCAACAGCAGGTAGCCGATGTAGTCCATAAATTTGTTACAGGTTCGTCTTCCTGCTCGCGAAAATCTGAAATGCTCCTTCTTCTGAAGGCTCTCGCTTAACCCATACCAGAAGTCCGCTACTATCAGCACTGCTATCAGTATCAGCATCCACCGCAGGTCATACAGTACGCCCAGTGCTTCCTTTGAGAATGTTCCGCTACTTATAAACAGGAAAATCCCTCCTCTCGCCAGTCCCTCATTCATGCGCACCTCCTTCCGTTATTATATTCACAATCTTTCTCATTCAATTCCATTTATAAAGTTAAACCATCAACTTGTAAAAACACACCGCATACACCATCCCCATCCCTGTCAGCTCCGCAGCGAGCCATGCCCAGCGGCTTTCCGCCAACTGCATCACAGCGATGTAAGCCGCGAGACAGAGGGGGAACAGTACAATGCACGAAAATACGTTCTATCTTTCTCATATCGTTTGTTCTTTTTATGTAACATAGGGCATTTTATAGGCTCTCGTCTTGGGTAGGTTGTTCTCCCAAACTTGAACCGTCCATGTTGGTCCACTCCGTACCGTTCCAGACTATGTATTTCTTTAGAGTGGTGTCGTAATACTGAAAACCAGATTGGGTTTCATCTATACTTGGTCTATTCGCTGATGTCCCTTTCTTGTTTTTACTTGACTCATACCCAAAAGCATCAATTAATTCTGAACCAGTCCACATACATAATTTATTCTGATATGGGTTATAAAAGACACGTCCCACATCAAGGAGAGAATTTAATTTTGAAGTATCAAGACCGTCGGTCGACTCTTTTCTTTGGAACGTGCGCCCCAAAACATCTTTCTTATTACCCCCTCCGTTTAAGAAATACAATTTATCATTGGAGTTTCTATAAAGTTTGAACAGATTATATTCGTATGGTCTTTCTACTTGTTCTATCTTTCCCATTTTAACCCAATCATTAGAAGTTATGGCTCTGTCTTCTAATGCATCCAACATTTTATTGTTTGAATAAAAATAGATTTCTTTGTTGGCATCAAAATAAGTTATAAAAACAGCTCCTTGTGAGGCCCCGTCCACAATCATTACACCGCCATTAGGTGAAGTAACTCCCCATTTATTTCCTACGGCAGAATCAGCAGGTATTTTATATACACCTCTTGGTATTGTCTGGATTTCCTTTAATGTAAATTTATCACCTTTAGGTTGTGGGGTAGTGTAGAAATTACCTATGTTTGCAGAATATCGCCCACACATATAATTAATAGTATTATAATTAGAAGTTATATCTCCTTCATAATCGTAATCGCTATAAGCACCAGATGCCATTACAGTAACACCGTCGCATCTATTTGTAAACAAAAAAGGATTAGTGGTAACTGTATTCCAGTCCCAAGGTTCACAAGAAAAAACATACAATCTATGAACCGCTTTAGCTTCTACAAAGTGCGTAGATGTTTTTATACATTGCATACTACATTGTATAATAGAAACATTTTCAGGAGGGATAGAATTTTCTACGCTATCAATATAAAATCCCAAAGTACTATATACGGTTTTTACATTGTTGAAATATGTGCCATTTAACCACGAGCCTTTCCCCTTAGTAACTAACGAAATAGCCTTGTTACTTACACATTGAAATACACAATTGCTAACATTTACATTCCATCCATTTTTATTAGAGTCATTGTATATGTCTATAATCTTATCAATCTTAACCTTATTGTTATCAATAAATACATTGTCTATATAAATATTAAACAAACTTGCATAGGATTTAGTGATGTTCTCAATTGATTTATATATATACTTTGTATCAATAACAATTATATGCTCAGTATTTCTGAAATCGTCATCAACATATATATTAATGTCAGATAATTTGTTAGAATGTGTTACATATATACACCCTAAATTTTTCAGCAGTATTGAACATCCAATACTGCATGACAAATTTGTATCACATGGCAATGTTAATTGTTCTGATATTATATATTTATTTAAATCAATTATTACATTACGGCTAATTTTAAAAAGATTATTTAGATTGCTTACATTATTGTCATCATTATTAGTGTAGTAAGAAGTCTTACAGTATTCATTTTCAAACGTGCCGTTAATGGTTATATTATTCAATTTTACAAGATTGGATAGACGGGTTTTGTTCCCTACAATTCTACCATTTATAAGAGTTCCGCCACAGAATTTGAGTACACACCCCTCTTTTATCTCAATCTCAGCCCCATTCAAGTCGAAATCATACCGAATCTCATAAATGGTATTAGGCTCATTTATCATCGCTTGAGTAAGCACATTCTTCCTTTCTCCGTTGATAGGCTGCCAGTTCTTACGTAGAATCTTATAGCCTTTTCCCGAAGCATTCAGACTGTCGTATGCCCTGTCTTTCAGTTTGAGCACTTGTGTCTGCGGTGTGTCTCCTTCTGCTGTAATGTCTTCCTCGTCAGGGTTATTGGTGACATTACCACTAACAACCACCCTGTCGCCTATCTTGTCCTGCAATTCACCAATAGCGTTTGTTACATCTTGTGCGTTCGCCTTTGTCGCTATATTGGCATTGATGCCTGATACCGTATTGTTAAACTCTTCCAAATCCGCTTTGAGACTCAACTTCTCATTAAAGTCATTCTCAAACTTGACAATCGCCTCTTCACGCTTCGTTTCCGCCTCTTTACGCTTCGTTTCCGCCTCCTCGCGTCCCGTCTCCGCAGTCTTGCGTTCCTGCTCTGCTGATTTGCGCTCCTGCTCAGCTGATTTGCGCTCCGTTTCAGATGCTATGCGCTCGGTCTCCTTCTTGCCGCGTTCGGTTTCAGCGGTCACTCTTGTCGTCTCGTCCTCCTGTCTCGTCTGTTCCGCAGAGGTGCGTTCCCTTTCGGCAGTCACACGTGAGGCTTCGCTGTCTTTCCTTGTCTGCTCTGCCGTGGTGCGTTCCTGCTCGGCATTGTCTCTGCCTGTCTCTGCCTGCTTGCGCAGCGTTTCGGCAGTGTCGCGCTTGCCTTCGGCGTCTGTTCTCGTATCTTCGTGCTGACGGCGCTCCAGCTCGGCATCATTGCGGTCGTTCTCTGCCATATCACGGAGCTTTTCGGCTGCCTTGCGGCTCGTCTCCGCTTTCTCACGCTCTTTCTCGTCGCGGATGCGGTCTGCCTCGTCTCTCTTGCGCATCTGCTCCGCCGACTCGCGTGATGTCTCGTTTGCATCACGGCGCTGTTCGGCATCGCTTCTGCCGGTCTCGGCGCTCACTCTGTTCTCCTCTGCGGTCTTGCGCAGGTTCTCGTCACCCTGCCTTGCCTGTTCCGCCTTGTCGCGTGCGGTTTCCGCAGTAGTGCGCTCAGCTTCTGCCACAGCCACATCAGATGCAATGTCGGTAGCTGGCTTGCGCAGGAAGGCGTACCAGTCTTCGAGTGTTCCAGTGTTGCCCTCGCTGAGCCATACCTCGTATGCCGAAAGTCCGGGCTTGCCGATGAGCACGTTGCTCTGGAGACTTACCATAAAATCTTCAAATTCAACGTCATCATCGTTCTCCTCGCAGGAATGTGCTACGAGAGTGAACGCCTGGTCTGCACAGACAGTCCTGCGTGGCGCTCCTTCGGTAGCGTCTTCGAGTATCACTGCCCTTGCTCCCGTCATGCGCTGCATCGAGGCAGGGTATGTGAAGCTCACCACGCAGCCTTCCACCGTGAAGGTCGTGATTTCTTCTTTCCTATACGCCGACCTCACGTAGAGCTTCAGCGCCTTCCCTTCGAGGCTCACGGCTTGTCCGTCCGTCTTCACCTCCCATCTGACATTGATGTCATTGCCGATTCTTACCTTTCTCATGTTTTTATTGTTTTTTTGTTTATTCCACAAATACTTCCACTCTCTCTCTCGTTCCGTCCACGTCGGTATAGTAGTTATACACGTAGATGGCGAGCACGTTCAGACCGTTCTTCTTCGTTCCCCAGTGCAGCTTCTCGCTCTTTTCGATATAAACTCCAGAGGTGATGAGCTGCAGGCTGCCGTTCATATACAGCGGTCGGCGGTTGAACCATTTTCCGTCTGCCTGCTGTGCCAGGGCCGGTGTGTTGATGCCGTTTGCAGTGTCGGCGACATAAGCGTTGCTGACCCTCGCAGCACGGTAGTAATAGATGTCGGAAGACTGGTTCATCTTCGATTTCGGCTCGTAGCCTGCTCCTGTAGCGGCGCTTGGCATGAGCTGGCTCTTGAACTTGCTGTCTATGATATTGTCTCCGTCGGAATTGGTGTGGTACACATCATCGTCGTATGAGGTCACACCGCCAATCACAATCACATTTGCGAAGAAGGTGCCTAATCTCTCTGCCGAATAGGTTGACACACTGGCGGTCTGCAAGCCTTTGTTTTCAAGTCCGCCGGGACCGAGATTGTAAAGAAGGTTGCCGAGGTTGTCGTAATACGAGAGCACCATCATTCCGCTGTTCGGATCGAGACCGAACTGGATGTTCAGCTGACCCTTGCCATTGAACACCTCCATCAGTCCGTCCTGGGCTTTCACGTAGCCCTCGCCTCTGTTCATCGTTGCGAGTATTCCTGCCGTGAGTTGCCCGTCGGCAGTGATGGCGGTTGTTGTCTCGCCCTCTCTGTTTCTGACCACGAAATTGTCCGCGGTGGCGATTATCTTCTGTGCCTCGATGTCGATGCCTACTGGCAGGAGCTGACCTGCCGTGAGGGTGCGCTCTGTGTATTCCGTCGCCCTGTAGCTCTTTTCGAGCTTCACTCCTGCCACCCACACTTCGCCGCCGGCAGAGAGCTGCACGGGGACAAGGGTGTCATTCACGTCTTCCTGCGTGTGATACACCGAAGGGATGTGTCCTTCGTGGAGCATCACCTTGCCAACAGAACCGTATTTCTGCGTCATACGGAACACTACGGCAGGTGTGCCTTTCACGCTCTTTGCCTGGAAGGTGACGATGTGGTTGGTCACGGTCTGGTCTGCCGCCATCTCTATCTTGCCGGAAGCGTCTGCCGTGACAGACTTCCCGTCAAGGGTAACTGCCGTAGGTCCCATGTTGGCGAGGAGCAGGGTCATGCCGAAATTGGTGGTGCTAAACTGTAAGGTGTATATCGTTCCGGCTGTAATCTTGACAGGCTGAGAGAGCTGACCGAAACTTGCGCTCGATGCTATGTTGGTGAGCTGTGCCATACCGTTGGAGCTTACCTGCCATGTTCCCATTGTACTCCATGACGTGAGCTGTCCCGCAGCATCGTTGTAGCCGGAGTTCTTTATCATGTTGTAGACGCTGAATGCCGTTGACCATCTTACGATGATCTTCCTCCAGTCTGCCGTGAGGGTGTTTGCCACTCCTCCTGTCGTTCCTGTTGCCTCGTGTCCCTGGTTGTCTTCTGTGAGCACCGTGCAGGCAGGTCCGAGTACCGTTCCCAAGGTGCCCGTGCCCTTCACCCACATCGACAGGGTATAAGTGGATTCTCCGTCCAGTGTTACAGGACATTGCAGCAGCATAAGCGCCTTGTTCTTCGTATCTTTATAGTGCGCCACGGTGGTATGTCTTCCATCAACCACGTAAGCGTCGGTGGTGAGCTCCGTTCCCGATGCCTTCACCCATCCTCCTTCATCGAGGCAGGGCAGAAGATTGCCTGTTACGGCAGGGTCTTCTTCGGCTGGGGTCCATGGTGTCGCCGTGTCTCCCTCTTCAATCTGCATGTAGTCGAGACGGAAGAAGCCTTTTTCCTGTGCTCGTCTGTTGCCGTAAACGCTTACTGACTCATTGTGCCAAGCGTAGGCTGCCACATTGTAGTTTCCGCTTTCGGTTATGTCGAAGGTGACGCTTGCGGTCTGGTCTTCGCCGGTGATTTCCACTGCCTGTGCGAATGACCAACCGGCATTGTAGAGGTAGACTCTCAGACTGCCTCCCGTGCTTGTCAGACTGTTTTCCGCAGTGCCTCTCGCGCTGAGCGTGTAGACAGTCCCTGCTTCAAGTCTCACTGTCCTGCGACACACTTCATAGCCGTTACTCCTCAGCATAACCTTGGAGTCGGGGATGAGGTTGCGGTATGTCCTCGCCACGTTATCCACCTTCGCCGAAATCTTGTCGGCTTCCACTTTCAGCTCTGCGATTGTCTTCGACAGTCCGTCAAGTGCTTTTCCCTGCTCGTCAAGGACGAATGACAGTTCCTTCGTGCCGTTCTGCGCATAGAAAGCGCCACGGATGATATTGCCGCTCGGGGATAGTTTCGTCACCTCCTTGCCCGTCAAGGTGTAATCATTGATGCCAGCATACTGGATGAAGCTCGGCGCTCCGTCGCCTGTAGTGTTTATCATCACGGCATTGCCTCTTTCCGTCGCATGTGTCTTGCTGCCCAAGCAGCAGATGTCGTCGCCTGCCGCTGGAATGTCACTGCCTGTCATGCAGTCGGTGCCGCTCAGCACTATCAGGTGGAATTTCCGTCCGGCAAGGATCGTCTTGCCGCTGTTGTCGTTTTCGTAGGTGTTTGGCGATACCCACGTCACCTTGCGCCAGTAGTCCTTGTTCGCCACGTTCTCATAAACTCCAGTCTTCACATTGAAGGTCTTGCATCTCGCCAAGTCGCCTTCCTTCCATAGATTCTCTGTAGCCTTCTCTCCGTCGTCGGCAAGAATATAGCACCAGTAATCCCCTTCCACCAGCTCAACGTGATACAGACTGCTTCCTGCCGGTGAGAAAACGAAATTTCCGCCGACATACGACAGCTTGCGTATCTCAAGTTCATGGAATACCGCCTTGCCCCATACTTCGAGGTCTGTAAGCGAGAGCTTGTATTTTCCATCCGTCCTCTTCTTCAGTCCGTAACCGCTCTGCTCGTCTGCGTTATAGTCCGTCGATGCTATCTCTCCCAGTGTCGCGTCTCCCGTGCTTGTGATGCCGTATTTCCCCAACGTGAGGCTTTTCAGCACCGCCTCTCCCAGCTCGCTGATGGAATACTCGCTTCCAAGCTGGATGCCGCGGAGGAATGTTATCAGTCCTTTGGCAGAATCATCCATTATCTTAGACAAAGCCCTTTCAGAAAGATAGGCCGGAGTAACGATCTTGTCAGTAACAGTATCAGCAGTATTATTATCAGCAACACCAGTTATAGACCTGTTTTTTTCTTCAAACAAGATTTCGCCTCCCGACAGAATCTTCACTGTATCGGCATAAAGAGTAAAAAACTTAGTGCCGGCTTTCATCATAATTTTTTTAAGGAAGGTTACTATTCCGTCTACTGAAGAATAGTTATACCACTCGCTTTCGTTGGGAATGGCACTGATCGCTTCGTCTGAGGACAAGTAGCCATATACTATACTTCCGCCTTTCTTCCAATCGCGCTGCACCGTACCGTTATCGCCCGACGAGGTGATAATGCCCTGCAGAAAGATGTAGTAGTACTTCTCGTCACCTACCTGTTCTTCTTTTTCATTTTTGCCGTAGATGTCTATCTGTTCGGACGGGAATACTATCCATGCCGAAGCCGTGAGCGTCATGTCGCGAGGGATGGCTGCATAGACGTATTTCTCGGTATGGGTGTTGAATACCGTTGGAGCTGCCTGCAAGGACCAGCGTCGGTAGTTGTGTCCGGCATCGAAGCTGATGATGTCCTTAACGTACACAAGTATTTTTGCACCGCTCATACACGATGCCTGGATATAGTTAGGATTGCCAAGGGCATTCAGTTCGATGTGCAATGCCGAGGGCGAAATCCAATAGTCTTTGGTTGTCGCTTGTGTCATATATTACGTTAATTTTTCTGTTGCAAATTTAGCAAAAAGCGTTTGCATGATGCGGACATACCCCAACGTACACGACCCAAAGAGCATGGTGACTCTTGAGGTCATAAGAAATATAGAGATGAAGACTAAAAGACTTATATCTTTGTGCTGCCGCAAAAACTGAGTCGTGCTGTGAATGATACACTGTATAAATCGTCCTTGGTATCGTCGGCATATTTTATGGTCTCTTCCGACTCGATGATGCAGGGCAGAAAAATGCCGTTAATCTTCAGCCATACGTGTTCGGACATGAGCAATTCGTGAAGATACCAAGCGAGCCATGTTTCGTCCAATGGGTCGGTCATGTAGTTCCAACCTTCCTTGTTGCCCTGCTTGCGTACTGCCGACCGAGAGAAAGAGTGTAAGGTCTCCTTACGAGTCACAGTATAGTTGGTGGTTTTGATGCCTACCTCCTGCGCATAGCTCTTGGGTATGCTGATGCTCTCAAGCACACCGAACGAGTTGATGAAGCGAAATTCCGTGCGTAGTGCTGCCTCAGAAGCAGGTAGGGCAAAGAGCTGCTGTCCGCCTACGGTCTGTGCGCCTTCTGCCGTTATATTGTAGGCTTTGGCTTCGGGCGCATCCCAAGTGGCGGTTGTCAGGCTTACAGCCGGACTGTACGCATCGGCATAGACAAGCTGCTCGCCTACGCACACCAACTGGGGCGTGGTGTTAGGTTTACGTGTCAGTCTGCCCACCTTCATGTCCTGCTCACCCATCAAGCGGTCGTAGTCTGAAAAGCCGCCGAAGATAGTTTGCTTCACCTCCTCGCCGGCGAGATAAGACACTGGCTCCGACTTCTTCACTTCTCCGTCAGTCATATACTCGTCGTATGCTGATACGTTGAATTTTACGACTGGCATTACGCCCGGCTCAGGCGAATACTCGTAGGAGTCGCGGAAGGTGCGCAGGGCAGATGAAATGTCAATATGCACTGCTTTGCCGTCTTCTGTCAAGACGGGTTCCGTCAAACGTATGGTCTCGTAGCCGCCGCCACTCACGCCACACTTCACCTCAAACACCATTCGGTGAAACGAAGGCGAACCACTAAGCGTGAGCGGAGTGACGGCGAACGTGATAGGGTTGCCGTTGAATATTGAGCCATCAACTAATTTCAGATTTGCTGCCATTATTTCGATTATTAATGATTAGTTATCAATTCTTGATATGGAGATGTATATATTATAAAGATATTATATAGCGAAAACCTCAAGTTCCACCTCGCCCAATCCGTCACGTGCCGAAATCTCGGCATTCACCTTGTCAATCAAGCATTTCTTGCCGTCGATGTTCCACCACTCTTTCCAGTGATTCTGAATGTCGGCTATCTGAGCAACGGAGGCAAGACACTTGATATAGTAACGCTTCCGATTGAGGATGAAGTGGATATAATCGACGAGGAACACGTCTACGTAGCCACGGTTCTTGACTGAAGGGGTGTTTACCACAAGTGGAGAATCTGCCCATTCTGGCTGCACCCAAGCACGAGGCTTCAGTGAGAAACGTTCCTCATTGCCGATGCCCGGCTCAATGCCGTTGTAGTCGTACTCTACGCCGTAGGGGTCGATGGAATCCGTTGTCAGAGCATAGTCGCCAGCCTTTGTGCGCCACTTCGAGTTTCCGAAGCCGTCATAGTTGTAGTCGTAGGCTTCGTGTGTTGAGTCCACGCCGCCACCTCGCATGATAGCGATAGACAATCCCCAGTCGTATGACTGAAGGGGCGAGTTGCCGTCATCGGTGGAAGAAGGATCATAGCTCTCACGCAGTGAGAGCTCTTCAGTGACGTAGAAGTCAGCCACCATAGACGACATAGTGTTCTTGACGTACTGCTTGACAAACTCATGCTCCATATCCTCGTCAACGAGAGCTGCCATCTGGGTTTTGGCGTAAGACTCATTCAATCCTACAACCTCTTTACCTTTATATTCCTTGCCTACTTCGGTTGGCTGTTTCGCGTCGTCGGAAACACACTGGCTGCCCGATGTTGACGATAGGGCTTTACGGTAGTTGGCATCCACCATTCCAACGGGAACAAACGAAGACTTAAACTCCTGAATGAAGTCTTCATTGATAGTAGAACAATCGCCTATCTCCACCCCCTTCATTGCTGCCACTTCAAACAAGCGAGGCTTCATGTCGTCAACATTGGTGAAATCCTTGTCAATCTTCACACGATATTTATTACCCGTCTGAAGGTCAACGAACACGCTCATTTCACCATTCTTCACACGATGAATGATGTCCTTATATGTAAGGCTTGTCACAGTACGGTCTTTAGGATATTCTATATAATCATAATCGGTGTTGTAGTCCTTCACTTTGTTCTTCACGTTGTCCTTCTGCTCTTTGGCTTCGCTCTCGGCCGAATATCCCACACGTACACCGGTTATCTTCTCCGTAATGGGAACCATTGAGAGCACTTTTGCATGAAACGAACGAGGGTCGGGAATCTGCTTGCGGAACACATCACGTATGAGATAGGCTGTCACTTTCTTCTGCTCGTAGTCGTAATGAAATTTAATGCCGAACTGCTGTTCAAGCGAGTCGATAACGTCTGATACCGATTCTGCGGGGAAATTTTCTCCATTGGCATACATACGGAAGATGCTTGCGCTCATCCGCGCCGACTTGATCTTACTCTTGCAAGTGATACTTGCCACATTGTCGGTGCCTACGGTAACGGTTGTTTCGCCCCCGTCTACTTTCACTACCTCGGTGCTTTTGAAAGCGCCCTGATTATAGAAAGCGTCTTCATAATTATGTTCAACGACTTTAAACGTCACTTGGCGATATTTCACCTCCTGCACGCTCTTGTTCTTCGGATTTTCGAGTTTGAGCTGACCGCCACAACCGCGCGAGCTGAGCCATGCGTTTACATCGTCGAAAAGATTCTTCACGTCTTTTTCGCTACCGGCTTCCTTGAAGAAGAAAGGTTCTTTTACGTCGCCTTTCTTTTTTAATCCAGCTATCACAGCTTCATCCTTTTTTTTGTAGAATGACTTTGCGTATAGCGGCTTAATGTCGTAGGAGCATTTTGTGGTGAAGAAGCAAAGACGATTCATATCGCCGATGGCTGTAAGAGCCGAGTTGTCGAACTGTACGCCAAGATGCTCAAAGAGGCAGTCGAGGAAGAACAGCACGTAGAAGCAGATGCCTGATTGCGGACGGTCGGCATCCAATACCCAGATAGGTCCGCGGTCTTCATACATTTCCTTCTCGCTCGTGTTGTTGCTGTCCTCACCATTACGGGCTTTAATAGACTCCACCACATTGTCTGACGTTGAGCCGTCTTCGGCAAGATCGTAATGCTTATAGCAGACACGGGCATTACAGAACGGCTTGAGAGGATAAGGATCGCTAACGTTAATGTAAGATGTAAGAACGTCGGGCACCTTCACTTCATTGCCGTTCGGATAAGTATATGTCTTATTCAATACAGCTTCGTGCTTGTCGCCCGTCTCCTTACATTGGGCAGGATAGGAGAAACCGAGAGCTTGAGGCGAAAAGGTAGCGTAAGTATCGGATTCGCCCACCGAACCAAATTTCTTGTTGCCTTTCTTGCCTTCATATTTGATGACAACCTCAGTGTTGTACGTCACGCTTACATTCACCTCGTCGATCTTCTCGCCTATAAGGAGCTGGTCCTTATATTTAGACGGTATAGGTACTTCGTTGCACTTGAGGTCGCTAATGAGGTCAGAGAACGATTGTGTGCTTGCATCAATGTTGAGCGAGAGGGAGTCTTCCAGACGCTCATCTTCCTGGATGATGGCTGTGCCCGACGCAAAGGGAACACCGTCGGCGATAATCTGCATCGGCGTGTGCTCGTAGCTCACGGGGCGGATGTCGCTGCTGACATCATCCACGTTCTTTAGGAAATGTCGGTTGCCTTCGATGGGCAGCTCCACGGGATAGGAGAACATCTCGGTGTCGTTGAACAATGGGTTGCTCAACTCGATACTGATGGATGCGTCCTCCTTTAGGGCGAGAGGCTTGCCGTCGGCAAGTATTGTGAGTTTGCTGTTCATGTTGGTTGTTTTTTAATGGGCCTTACTGAGCCTTTGTTGTTATACTACAAATTTGGCATTGCCGTAGAGCGTGATGTTACGCTCTGATGTGGCATAAACCTTTGTGTCGCCGTAGGCTTCGAGCTTGCGGTAGGAGTGAGCCTTGACAGTGCCTCCGTGAGCCTCGCACGTCACGCTGCCATTGAGCACGGCATCGGCGGTGGTCCATAGTCGGGCTGCGGTGTCGGCTTGCACCCATCCTTTGCTTACATGACCATAGGCATGGTCGTGGATTTCGATTATGGCTTGGTCGCAACGGTCGCTATACACCTGGCTATGATCCCACGCACGGACGGTGGCTTCGCCCAAAACGTAGCAGCGGGCATAATCGTTGATGTCAACGATGACGTCGTAGTCGGTAACGATGACAAACACAAACTCTGGTGCTGTCTTCGGACATTCGTTGACGTAGATACCGGCAGCGTTCATTTCTGCTCTTAGGGTGGGGTAGAGGGAAGGCAGACGGTCGTTGATGATGTCGGTGTATTTGCTCTCTACGATGTCTTCCCAGTTGGCTCGCCACACAGCCATGAGCTGACTGATATTTTCGGTGGCAAGCATGGCACGATAGCCTTCGGCGCAAGCGTGGCGGTCATGGCAGGCATTTGTGCAGGTAGTCTTTAATATCTCAAATGGTGTCATTTCATTTCTTCTTTTACTTTCTCAAGAATAGCCTCGTAGCCTTTCAGTTCGTCTTCGGTCACGATGTCGGCGTATTCTTTGCGGAGTTGGGCGATGCGGTCGGTAAGGCCCTTGGCGCGGGCTTTGGTCGATGGCTTGTCCTTGCGCATGATGTACTTGATGAGAGCGTCGGCTTCGGCTTTGTGCTGGGCTGCTGCGTCGCGAGCGGCTTTCACCTCGGGGCGGTCGTTAGCTATCTTGTCGGCTACCGACTGGGCGAAAAGTGGGTCACGGGCGAGCGCCTTGTCGTAGAAGGGGCGGAACTGGGCGCGTATGTTCTGCGGTGGGACGTTGCACGCCTTCTCTATTCGGGCGATGTATTCGGGGTCGCCGGTGCGAGGTGATAGGCGAAGGTAAGCCTCGCCGATTTCACGGTCAACGTTGATGTAGATGTGTGGGAGAATTTCGCTTTCTATCTTCACGGCACGGGTGGCGAGAAGGGCAATCTCTTCTTCGGTGTAGATAGGTCTGCCAGCCTTCTCATTGGCTTCGGCCATGGTCTTTGCTTGCTCTGTCTTTGCAGCCATCTCGTTGCGCAGGGAGCGCACGGAATTGACCTGCTCTTGCAGTCGGACAGAGAGGAACGGTCGGAGCTGCATGAGGTTGGGCATGGTGGACGCAATGGTCTCGCCGTTGGGGTTGGCTACGATGCCGCCGTAGGTGAGAGGCTGCAAGGTGAGGTCGGGCTTTAGGTCGGGGAAGAGCGAGCGACGCGCTTCCTCAAGAGCCTTCTCCTTCTGCTGCTCGGCATAGAGGGCCTGCTCCTCCTTGGTGGGGCGACCGACGTGACGCTTTATCTCCGTGCAAGAGGTCTGCATGGTTTGCAGATAGGTGAGGAGCTGACGGACACGGCGATGGTAGTCGCGAAAACGTCGGCTCTCCTTTACGAACGACATTGCCCGTGGGTTCTGCTCAAGAAGAGTAAGACCACGCTCGAAGGCTTCACGCTGGTCGGTGGTGAGCATACGGGCGGAGAGGGCAGGGGTTAGAATGCGAATTATTTCTTCCATATTACAACTAATTGAATTTGTTTGAGCTCAGACGGCCATTAATACAACAGTGGCGACACAAATATCTTGCTGCCTGGTTGGTTGTTCTCGTAGCCTTTGTTTGTTGAGTCGGTGGTGTTGGTTGAAGGCTTGTCAGGGGTGGCGTTGGCGGCATCCACTGCCTTGCGCATTTCCATGAGCCGGAGCACCGAGGTGCGTAGGGCAATGGCTTCGTTGTGGGCAGCGGCTCGGCGTGCCTTGTCAATAGTGAGAATTGTTGTGCGCTCTTCCAGGTGGGCCACCATCAGGCGACGTACCTTGCGAAGGAGTGGCTTGTCGGCAGGATCGTCGGTGTGGAGCAGACGCTGCACCGTGTCTTCGCCAATAGCCTCGCTGATGTATTCGTCTTGAATGAAGTGGAGGTCGGGCAGAAGCCGGATGAACTTCTCACGGCTCTCGTAGATGTCGAGGTAGTGCTGAAGGTCGGCACATGTGGCTATGAGGAGGTCATGGTGAAGGTAGTAGTAGGTGCTCTCTTTCCATAGATTCGTGATTTCCTCAATCTCGGTCGTTTGTGTACTTTCGTCCGTTTTCGGTACACTATTGTTGGTATTCGGTACACTTTCGGCTGTTTTCTGTACGTCAGAAGCCTGTTTCTTAACACAATCTTTTGCCCAACCTTCAAGCATTACAAGCATCTGATTGAGCGACACCATAGCCTCGCGCTTATAGCCCTGCACTCCCTTGTCGAGAAGATCCTTGGAAGCCGTGCCGTAGTCTTCGCTTGAAGCCACGTTGATGCCCGTGCCGTTGATAGATAGGGCTTGTGTGTAGGCGAAGCGCGACATGGCATCGTATGTCACCATGCGCTGTGCCATAAGCAGTAGTTGCATCCATGGTTGATGGGCGTGTTCGCCGTTGCTGGCTGCCATATAGAAGTCATCGGGCAAAACGGTCTGATAATACTCGCACAATCGGTTGTAGAGCGAGTCGCCCAACTTGTCGCGAAGAAAATCCTTCTCGCTGTTGTCGAGTATGCCTTGAAGAGAACTTATCTCGTCGATGGCGTTGCTGGGGATGTGGAGCCGTAGTTCCTTGGTGGTTGATAGTATCATGCGAATTTTGAGTTTTGAGTTTTGAATTATCGGTAAGCCGATTAGGAATTATCCATTTTTGAGTTGTCAGAACAGCGTGAGCTGCGCTTGCTCCAACTTGATGCGCTTACAAGCCTTGTCGTAATACTCCTTGTTGAGCTCGAAGCCGATGAAGTTGCGCTTCTCTTTTATACAAGCAATGGCAGTGGTGCCGCTGCCCATACAGTTGTCTAAGATGGTGTCGCCCTCGTTGGAGTAGGTGCGAATGAGATACTGGATAAGAGCAACGGGCTTTTGAGTGGGGTGCATATCAAGTTCTTTCTCCTTGTCGAAATGCAACACTGAAATAGGATATTTCTCAGTTGTCATTTCCTTTGAATAAATCTCGATATTGTAGCTGCCATAACAAGCGTTGCCTTTTGGCTTACCGTGCTTGTGTCCTCTCGAATGAGAAGGGAAGCCTTGGCGCATTTGCGGATTGAATGTAGGTAAGGCGCGATAGAACACGGCAATGTCTTCGTGACTTCGCATAGGCATACGCCTCACGTTGAGGAAGCCCGTAGGTCTATCCTTCTGCCAAATCAGATTATACCGCCAAGTCTTAGGCTCTGCCATCATCAACTGTGCCGTAAACATTCCTTGACAGAAGAGAATAACGGGAGCGTTAGGCTTTGCTATGCGCCAATACTCTTTGAATAGCGGCTTCATCGGAATGATGTTGTCCCATTGTGCTTTTTCGTTGCCTTTGTTCAATACTTCATACGGCAAATCACACACAATGCAATCCACGCTCCCGTCCGGAATCCGTTTCATTCCTTCGAGGCAGTCTTCATTATATATCTTATTCAGTTCAATCATTCTCTATATCATTTGTTCGTTACTATTCCTGCATCGTCACCCCTGTTTTCGAGTTATCCAGCGTGGTGAGCACTTCGCGGTCTATCTGCCACACCAGGTGCGGGTCCCACTTATTGAACTTGCTGATTACCTCCAATGGCCGGAGCATGAGCTGCTGCAATGGGGCGAACTGGATTTGTTTAACGAGGAAACGCTCGCGGAGGTCGGTGCCGCCCGATGATGTAGCGTCGCCTGGGGTATTGCCTATGAGCTTCGAGTCCAAGCCCATGGCGAAGAAGATGATAGATGATATTTCCTGGAGTTCGGTCTTCTCGGCTTGCGCTTGCGAGTTGGCTTTGCTCTCAATCTCCACAATCTCCCACGCCTTGTGCTCCTTACCGTCCAATCCGGTGAACACGGAAGAGATAAGAGCCTGACCTGCATTGTCGGGATTAGACAGCCAGCGGTTGATGTCGGTGAACACCTCCTGCTGTATCTGAGGTATCGTCTTGCTCTTGTTTTCGCCCTGCTGGGTGTAGAGATGCTTGAGATATTCCTGATGGATGTAGATCACGCGACCGATGATGTTGCTGTTGCGCTTGCGAGTGAGTCGGTCGTCGATGATGGTGAAGGCATACTCAAAAATGCTTCCGGCAAAGATGCTGTGCCACATGGCATCGGCATAGTAAGGACCGCCGAAGTCGCGTGGCGACATGATAAAGCGTGTGGGACGGTTCTTGCGGCTCACACGCTGCTGACGAGCCTCACGCACATGGCGGTTGAGGTCAGCTACGGCTGTGTCGGCTGCAAGATAAGGCACGGCGGCAATGCAACGGTCGGCTTCGGTGAGCGTCTGGGTGGAGTCGAGCCACTGGTTAGACATATAGGCATAGTTGATGCGATACTGACTATCCATACGCTCCAGTCGGGTGGTGAACACCGAGCGAGGCTTTATGCCGACAATCTTCGGGTTCCACTGCGATGTAGGCACGGGGCGACCTTCAGAGTCCAACTGAAGTTGATTAAGCTGCAACTCGCAAAAGCATTGCGACATGAGCGACATATCGCCTGCCATCTCAAGATAGGTGCGCATGAGGCCGTTGTTCTCGATAAACTCTTGCAGCTCCTTTTTTGTGCGCTCCCATTCTGCCAAGGCTGCCTTGAGCGACTTCATCTCTTCGCTGTTCTCACTCTCAGAATTGTTCGCCGATTGTGAAAGTTGGTTATCCAATTGTGAAGTTTGATTAGGCGATTGAGAGAATTGGTCATTTGATTGTGAGAGTTGTTTTTCCTTAGCCTTGAGGTCGGCTATCTGTCCGCGGAGCAAGGTGCCAGCCGAGGCGAAGGGGATGTACTTCTCGGTGATATTGCCACCAACGTACTGCGTATAGTGATACTTGGGCGAAGGACCGCGGCCCACGAGAATTTTCTTCACGAAATCCACTCCCGCTGCCGGAAAAGGCGACATTTTGGAGAGCAAATACACGAGGTTGGGCAGTCGGTTGCCCACGCCCCACTCCATGAAACCAAGCTCAGGTGTGCCTACATCCTGCGGCACGGCTTTGTTCTCGCCGCCCGACGAACCGAACACGGCGGAAATCTCCCGCCTTGCCGCATTGCCTTCTGCTCCGGTCATGGTGGCCGAAGCCGTGAGCTTCTGGTGAACGTAATCGCCCCAAGAAAACACACTGCTGCCTCCCTGCTTGGGCGCACAGAACGCGCCAGGCAGAACGGCCTCATAGCCTTGCGACTGAAGCTCCTCACTACGCTGTTGGAGCTCGCTTATGTTGCTAACTGTTGTCATTGTGATGAATATGTGTTTTGTTGAATGTTTATAGCACAAAGATAAGGAAAGACGGGGAGAAGGGGCGGACAAGGATTGGGAAAGGAGTAAACCAAAAGCCCTGCTATCCTCACGGATAACAGGGCCATACCTAAGTCAAATTAGCGAATGGAAACATCCAGTCAAAGTATATTGTTAGTTGCGTCCGCTGCCTACATGTCGTGGTCGTCCATTTTGTTGGCAGCGCGCATCTCGTAGTTTTCTACGTTCTCAATCACCATATCCTCGCCATTGAACTGCTTGATGATGAGTTTGCGGTTCTTCGGGTCGGGGTGTACGCTGCGGATATTGTTGTTAGAGACCCATATCGGGAGGTTGACTTCCTTGGTATATACCACAAGATACCACGGTCCAGCCTCGTAGCGCCCCATTGCATCATTAAAACGAATCGTAAAGATTTCCGAAACCTTTTCGATAGTCTTCTCAATGAAAACCTCCTTTTGCTGCCATGCTAACTTGTTGAGAAAAACGGCAAAGATCAAGAAAAGCGTGATGACTATGAGAGTCACGATGAGTGTTGAAAAAATGAAATTCATAATTGCTTTTGTTTGATTGTTATTGTTTATACTAATTTTTATAATTGTTGGTTACTACCCATACGCTTAATCCGATGTTGAGCAAGAGCATGGTGATAATAATAGCCCAATACTCCTTGTTGCTCAGTTCTACCGAAATATACTTGAAGTCGGAAAACTCCTTTCGTTTCCACTCCTTCTGCACAATCGGTTCGATGTACGAGGCGAAGGCGCAGAGGTCAAGTCGGTGCGACGTAAACCAGTCGCGGCTCTTCACGGCAAGCACGGGCGAGTCACACCACGAGAAGGCATCGCTCCACACCACGCGGTTACGGCTGTCAAGGCCTACGCACACCACAAGCTCGTTTTTGTTGCCTCCCTGCCAGTAGGAGCGTTGACGGTCGGTAATGGATAGCGGTTTGTTGCGATAGAAAAGCAGATAGAGGCGAAACTCCTTCTTCGGTCCGTATCGGGCGTTGAGCACGCGGATGGCTCGTTCCTGACGGGCAGAAAACTTTGCTCCGATGATAGGGCATTGATCGCGCAGACGAATGTCGGGGTAGTCGTATAGTCCAATGCGCCGAGCCTCCTTCTCGCTGATGTCCTCAAACTTGAACACCGAGCGCGAAGCCTTCACCTTGTTCTCATATTCATGTTCACGGGTAACGGAATAGAGCGTAGCGGGCTGACCATTCCATCGGTATTCATACGCATCGCCATCACGGGTGTAATAGTTGCGGTGCATATCCACGAACACCGAAGCCACCGACAAGCGACGCTTCATAGCCGAAAAGTCTTCATTGGAACATTTTCGCTCACGTCCCGAATGGTCGTAGTAAGACCATCGCTCAGGGTGGTTTACTGTGACGTAGTAAGTTCGGGTATGGCTATACCCCTTAGCGTCCCTAATGTTCAGCGTCCGTCTTTGAAGTTCATTCCACGGCTCATAATAGCGTATCTTCGTGACGTAGCTGCCCAGGTATTCTGTGTCTCTCGACTCTACGCGCTCAAACGCCCAGATCATCGCTGCGCCCACAAGGAGCGAGGGGATGATAAGTATGGCATGTTCCCACCATACGGTTTGCTTGCGGAAGAACAACAGCAACACAGCCGATACAAAAAAGGGGATGAGAAAAACAAGTAGTTCCATACGCCTTTACTCTTTCTTGCCGAACAAATCCACGTCGTTATCCTCGCCTACATTCATCACTTCCTTGGAGCGCGACGACGAAATAACCTTATACTCGATAGGTATGGTGTTCGACACAAACCATCGGGCAGGGTAGGTGCGAGTAAGCGTTTCGTGCTCACGGATGATGTCGAGCATACGTTCCTGCGAGGTCTGAAACTCGGTGCGCTGTATCTCGATGGCCTGCATGAGGTCGCGGTAGAGCGAAACATCAAAGTTTGGGTTGCTCTCCTTGATCCACTTCATCATCGTGCCCTGGCCGTTCTGATAGCGTCCGGCAATAAGCTGCGGATAAATCTTCTCAAAGGTCTGCTTGTACTCGTCGGTGACCTGCGCCTTCTGCTGGATGATTTTCCACATCTTGTCGTGAACGCCCTCAATCTTTCCACGCTGTGCCTCTGCCTGTTGGCGCAGCGCAATCTCGCGGTTGTTGTAACTGAAGTAGGTGGCTACCAGTGAGCCGATAACGATGGCAATCACAAGCAGTATGGATGCCATAATAATGTTCTTTTTTTTCATAATTATTGTTTCTTTGTCTATAAATTCTCAAAAGAAGTGCAGTGGTTGAGTTTTCCTTCTTCTCGCTCGTCTGCACCAGAGCCCGTTAGTTACGTTTTACGGAGTGGCGACATGCGGCACACTGAGTACGGTCCCTTGGCCTTCGGGATGAGTTTCTTTTGTTGAAAAACCTTTCTGCAGTTGCGTACCTTACAGCCGTTTGAGAAGCGTGCTGCATTGATGGCCTAACGCCTTCTCTTCGTAACCCAACCTTTCGTACCAATGCAACACCCATGGAGGTGAGTCGCGTCCGTCCCACGAGATTGCGACGGTTTCTACGCCGCAATACTTCAGCTCTTTTTCTACTGCTTCCATTAGGTGTTTTGCCACCTCACGGCCGCGGTGAGCTTCGTCAACCCACAGCGAGTAGATAAGAGCATCCGCTGCACCATCCAAAGGTTTGTCTTCGGTGCGGTGAGGAATAAACGCCTGTATGCTGCCATGATGCTGCTCGTTGGTAACGAGTATGCGAATGGAGTCTTCCCAGTGTTGATGTTGTATCATAGTTGAAATGTTACGCAGTTTTGTTTAGTCAGACGACTGTATGTTGGTATTCCAGTTCTTTCCGATTCTTACAAAATTGGAAAGAACAGGAATGGTTATACATTCGCAGCAGTTCCTACTCTCTTTCCGAATGTGGGTTCTGACCGACACTGCTCTTTTGCAGAGGGGTTGTAGGCTTTCGTGCGAGAAAGTTTCAAACTCATTGCCATAGTGCAAAATGAATTTAGAGTGTTGACGTATGTGCATATACCCGAACGGGGACAAGTATATCCTGTCGCATAGGATAAGTATATCCTCGTTCTTCGTATGCTTATGCGCAAAGTTAGATATAAGAGCTGACATGGTGCGGACATGCTTTACAGCGAGTGGTGTCAGTCATACTTTGGGAAAGCTACATTTGCTTCTGCCAATCTTTTCTTACAAATCACGCCGCCTTCAATGACACCCAGACATGAGTTACATTCCAGACAGAATGTAGAGCGTACATGAGGACCGTCTTGATAGTACGGGCAGTTCGTCGCCTCTTTCATATAAAGGTTTTTGACCTTTACAAAGGAATGGATTGCTTTTGCAAACCTCTTCAGTTCCCTATTCATACTTTCCAGTTCGTCGCAAAGATCGCGCATCTGACGCATCTCACCAAGAGTCTGTCTTGACGAATCTTCTTCCTTGCGCTTCTCCTTTTCGTTCAACTGGCGAACTATCTCGTTGTAGTCGTCCATGAGCTGATGTACACGCTGCTCCAACTCCACGTTCTCTGCCTTCAGGTCGGCGATGATGTAGGCAAGCACCTCCATGCGGTTGTCTTTAGGCAGGTTTACATACTCGCACACTGCCAGTTGCCTTTCCATATACTTGCGCTGTTCGTCGGTAGCAGGGACGTAAACATCGGCTGTGTGTGTGCCTACGCGATATGGTGGAGGCGGGGTCTTGAATATTCTTCGCATGTCGGTATATGCCGAATACTTTACTACGCCTTCTTCATCTACTCGCGCCACTTTTACCAACATCTTTCGCTCTTCGTCGTAAAGAATGTCGCCAGGCTTGATTTCTTCTGTTTTCATTGTTTCTATAATTTTATTACATATTATACAACAGCGACATTAGCGCCACTGCCTTTTCCTTGTTGAAAAATCCTTTGATATTTACCCATTTGCCGAATGGGAAGTGATCAACATATTTCTGAACCATATAAACGGTCACAGGGATGCAACCGTCATAGGCTTCCATTGGAATTATTCTTAGTTTCTATCTTATTCAAATTTATATACTATATGCGGTGTGGTGTTGCCCAGTCCGTCGCGAGGGTCGGCAAAGCCGCCTGGTGGCGATGCAGTCACGGCATTGGCTATCTGCTTGCGCGGTCGCTTCTTTACGAGCCCTTTGCCGTCCTTGCCGCTGCGTACCCATCCGATGTAATACTTGTCAGTCATATTCTATCAATACCATGTTGTCTTTGCCTACTGAGGTGAGGGTGTTGGTTGTACCCCCCCCGTTTATCTCCATTCGCTGACAGAAGCGTCCGTTGGAGGGATGCTTGCGGTCGGACGGATTGTCGGGGTCACGGCCTCGGAAGGCTGCTATGTGAAAGTGTAGCATAATAGGTTGTCTTTGGTTACGGTGCTGATGGTGTTGCTCCACGGCCATGGACTGGGACGATGCAACTTGTCTTGATACTTGCACCCTCCCCGGTCGCCATGCTCACGGCGGAAGGCTTTGGCTTCCTCGGTGCGGTAGTTGATGAGGACGGAACGGTCAATAATATTCTATCAGTACTTTCGGGCATATCGTTGCGTTTTCTGTCCTTGACGGAATGCAGGGACTGCAACCGCAGGGTGAATAGATGCGAAGGCACGAGTCATGCCATCCTGATGTTGAAGGAACCAGGCGACCTAAGCAGATACATCCGTTTTGCCCCCGATTGGCGGTTTTAGTCATACTCTATCAATATTTTCGGTTTATCCACATCGTGACCCTTGCCTCCCCCAGCAATGCACAGGGCTATGCCGTGGGGCGACACGATGATGCCGTTCTGCGAAGGGCTGTAGGAGCCGAGAATGATAGGGCGAGGGTTGTTATTCATATTCTACTATTACTCCTGTCCTTGGAAAATGGGCGAGCGACATAAAATGCTCTACGCATAGCCGCTCATATCGGGTGTTGAGCGTTACTGCTACCCCTCCCATACAAACATTCAGAGGTTGTTGTTTAATCATATTCAATCACTATCTTTGGAAGCCCTAAATCAGTCGTTCCTAAAGCCGAACTATACCCTCCCCGAACTGACTGCTTTACGCAATGCTGCTGGAGAGAACCAGGAAACAGAACTTGGGCGAATATAGGGATATACGTTCTTTTATTCAAACTCATACAATACTACTGTCATTGGATAGTGGGCGAGCGTCAGGATGTTGGTCGGTCCGATAGCCTCGTAGCGTGTGGTTATGGTTGCAGCACAACATCCATCGGTCACATTCACCATCTGTCCGCTACCCCCATTTAGACGGAATGGAGGTGCAACGTGAGTCAGCTTACACTCAATCCCTTTTCCTCTCCATATTCTCCTTGAACATCTTATAGAAGCCGCGCCAATATTCCACGTCCAGTTTCTTAGGGTTCTCCTTGAACAATACGTAGAGGTTGGCGATGGCAGGGCGATAATAACTCAGTTCTCTTTCGTTCCACTCAATGTCCTTCTCCCATCCGTTGTGACGCTCCATGAATATCTGAAGCACGGTCTTGATGAACATTGCTGCTTCGTGTGTCGGTGGCAGGTCGAACTGGATGAATAGGGCATTGTCCGAGTCGTTCGCCTTGAGGAACTTGCTGACCGCATCATCCTTCAGGAAATATCGGTCGGCAACCTCTTCTTCAAGCACATCTTCCAAGCGGGTGCGCAGCTCGAAGGGTTCGGGAAACTGATAGTCGAAGGCTACGTCCTGGCGCATTGAAAGAAGAAAAACTCTGTCACGATTCTGCGGTACACCGTAGTTCTTGGCGTTCAGGCGTGCCCAACGAGAGACATAGCCGAGCGAGGAGAGTTTGTCGAGCCACTTCTGGAAATCGGGCATGAATTTTCGGTTTACCAGTGCTGCCACGTTCTCCTGCAAGAAATATTTAGGTTGCAACACCTCTATGGCATCTATCACGTACCAGAGCAAGGCACTTCGTGTGCCGCTACCTTCCTGAAGCCCCATCTGCTTGCCCACCTGACTGATGTCCTGGCAAGGCGAGGAACAGGTGAAGAGGTCAACCTCGCGTCCTTCGAGCGAGCGTTTCACCTCGTGCCAGTCAATCTTGGTGATGTCACCAAGAGCGCAGTCGGCAAACTGCGGAAAGACGAGGTTGTGCATCTGACAGGCGTATTTGTCAATGTCGCTCCATCCTACGCATGTCCATCGGAAGTCGGGATGCCACTGCTTCAGCACGTCGGCTGCCATGAGCTGCGAGTCGTAGCCGGAGAACGTGGTAAGGAAAATCTTTTCCTTACCATCGGCTTGCGCCTCGGGCAGGGCGGGTAGAGAGTCTTCGGGGTTATCGAAGAGAGTGAGCTGATAGCCGGGGCGTGGCTTGGGTGGTGCGGGGTAGAAAAGCTGCTCGTAGATGTGGGCCAACACGTCCACCACGATGCTGTTTCCTGCCTGTTTGAACTGCTGTGAGGCAGATATAGCCATGTCTTCGGGCTTGCCCTTGCCCTTCCAGTCGGGCAGACGTTCGGCTGCTTGGGCATTGCTGCTCTGCATCGTGTCGATTACGTTGTCCCGAACGCCCATCAGACGGAAACATTCCTTGGGAGTGAGCTTGCGGATGGCATAGCTCTTAATGGTGCGGTCGGTGAAGTTGAGTTTTGTGATCATATAGTTGTTTTTTTATTTGTATTCTATCAAAATCGCCCCCCCAGTTGTGCCATAATCGCCCAGCAGAAGTGTGCGTGAGCCGAACTTGAAATATCCGGCAAGGACGGTCGGGGCGCAATGATTGCGGTCGGTGTTTAAGAGTTGGATGTTAGTCATATTCTTCAATCAAGAAACAGTTACACGGCCATGAACATATAGTGATGGTCGGAGAAATCGTAGTGTTTAGCTTACCTCCCCCATTATCGCCACGAGGGTATTGGTAGAAGTCGTGGTTAGTCATATCAATCCTTTTCAATCTCCACTTCCCATTTCTTTTCGTCGTGAGAGAAATAGACGGTATAGGGACATTTTTCTTTGTCAAGGATGTTCTGTGCTTCGTCCAACATATCTCTTGTATAAAAGCATCGGCGCATAAGATACGCCAAAGCCTCGAACTGACCACGAGTAAGGAAAACCTCCTGCTCGCCACAAGTGATACCTACATTGTCAGTAATGGTAGAATAGAAAAGATTTACATCCTCTTCCTTTTCTTTGTCTTCGTTAAACACCGTTATCTTTGTTGTATTATAACTCATAATTTATTTCTCCTTTATAATTCTACAAACACGCATATTCCGCCACTTGCAGCGGTCAGTGCGTTTACGAACTTACCCTCCCCGACTGTGCGACTGCGCCTTAGAGCCGAAGACGGATAACTTAGATCGGCTGCTCCAGGGCAGGGACAGTCGGTGTAGCCCAGCTCGGTGGCTTGACGTATGCGAAGGAACGTCTCGCCGTCACGGTCCACCAACTGAAGGAACGGTCGGTCGGTGGTGGAGTAGATGCGGTAGAGCGAGCCGTCGGGATAGCGGCCGTACAGCTTGCCGTCCTTGCGGATGGTGCCGCGCTTGTAGTGAGGGTCAGTCATATTCAATCATTAATCTCCATCCGTGACGAGGCGCAGGATTACCCCATTGTTGAGTTACGGTTCCGATGCAGGTTCCGCTCCAATGGATGCGCTGATGGAAATCGTCGAATGGATGAATCTTAGTCATATTCAATCATTATGCAGCATGGGCATTTGTAGTCGGTGGCTCGAAGGGCGGGCGAGAAACTACCTCCCCATCCTCACCATTCGAGTCGATGGCTAACGGGATGCACGGAAATCTTAATGTCGGTCATATCAAACAAACCATTCTTCGTCCGCTTTCAATCGTTATCAAATATTTCAATGGATAGTTCGCGTTCTGTTCTGCCGCCGAATTTCTGCTTCCATTCAGAGTCGTGGATATTACCAATCACCTCGTAATTGCGAATGTAACGCGACAGGACGTGACACGACCTATTGGGGTTTTGAAAAACTCTTGCTTCGGGGCCCTTGAACGTCATTTTGTAGAACACGCCGTGCTCTTCGCTCCAACAGACCACTGCCATGTGAGGATCTTTGTCAAGAGGAAATATCCCCGAAGGCTCTTTGTCAGAGCGCAACACGTCACCCTCATATATCTCCTTACCGTTCTTGTCGAGGAAGCCGGTGAACTGGCAGACGGTATCAGGGTCAATCAATACCGCTTCATTACGATTAAGCATAGAATCTTTCTGTCTGTCCTCAATGATGTAGGTATTATCACACTCCTTATAGTAATAGCCTTCAATCCACTCACTACTATCAACACTCTTACCTTTGAATTTGATGGTTCTCATAATATCTAATCTTTGCGTTTCTTTTTTTTTACGCTTCTTCGATGCGCTTTTTTCTTTTAATCTCTCGCTCTATCTTCTCCCTTTCCTGCTGCATCTTTTTCAAACGAATGGCAAGCTTGTTGTCGGTGCCATTCTGCTTGATGAGCTGATGCGACTCGTACACCTTCATGTAAACGTAAAAAAGGAGTACGAGGATGTTAAACACCACAATTAAGAGCATTGGCAGAAGAACTAACCACCACGACCAACTGATTGCTCCGCAGAGTTTCATTACGATGAAGGCTACCTGAAGCGATGCCATCATAAAATCAATAATTCCAAATTTCATATCTCGTTTATATTTTTAGTTCTGCATCCAAGCCAAGCGCCCAAAGGAGATGTTGGAGCTCGTGGACGTATTGAATGTGGCGTAATAAAACCGAGTCGGGCATTTTTTTGTATCTGATGAATACTGCCCAGTCGTTACGTTTACGTTCAATAGCAATATTTCGTTGTAAGAAGTTTGCATATCCTATCAACTTTGTGTAATATACCCTTGATACTCTAACCTTAAACCCATTCTTTTCGAGAATTTCAAGAGTGATAGGTATGCCTTCAATATTACAGCACCAAGTTCCCCAAGGACCGTCGTCTTCATCGTTGATAGCACTTAGACTGATAACACCTTTTTTATCCTTATGTTCTATCTCGGTACGTATATCGGCAACAGTGCACATGGTGCCTTTCGGAAATATGCAATCACGGCTTAACCTTATCAGGTCGCCTATTCTTAGATCTTTGGGGCTAATCATAGCTTTCTATATTTGCGTTAATACATTATTACTTAATCTTCCTCAACTTCTCCTGCCCATAGCAATCGTAGCGGACTCTCCCCGTCCTTTCCGAATCTTTCCACGATGTCCTGCATTCTTGAAACAAGGGTAGGCATAGCGTTCGCGGTCAGATGTAGAGCATGGGGATTTTCGATTACGGAGTAGCCCACTACTTCCGCCCTTTTGTTCAGGTCGGCAATAGCATCATCAATGGTGTCGAAGCGACAGGTACAGACGTGCTCGGTGGAAAGGTTTACGAAGCACCATTTCTTTGTGGTGCGGTCCTGACAGAGCATTACGATGCAGTCGGGACGGTTGCGACGTTTTACCTTGATATACATAAGCTAATCTATTAGTTCAAAATCGTAAACAAATACATAAGGGTTGCTCTCCCAAGTGCCTTTGCCTGAAATACGATCGATTAATGATGCGTAGGCATCCTGCGGAGTGCGGAACGAGGAGTTGGCAAGGCCATGATACCAATACGTCATACCTTCAAGTCCTACGTCGTGTGCCATCCAAAGACCTTCCTTTAAGCAATCCTCGCTTTTTATGTCTTGCAAACGCTCAATACGTATTTTGGTTATACGGATATGATGGGGCATATCTTCGGCACGAACAAACATTTTATCGTTCCAACCTAATTTCTCTTTGCGGATCATACATTTTACCCAATCTACTGGAGGCGTAATGTCGGCATACGGCTGCGCAATAGCTACGGTTTCGTTCATCTGATAGCGCATCACTCTGCGATTATTGAGAAATCTTTTTCTCCAATAGGGATTGAGAACGAACCTGTCGTAAACAAGAAAGAGCGAAGCGGGAGAGTCGTATTTTTTGATAATCTCAAGCATCTCCTTTTTGGTGATAATTCGCCTTGTCTGCGTCTTTCGCTTTGTAAGTACGGCTTCAGTAAGTCCGTACTTGTCGTTGAACATAATCTTCTGCATACTCTATATTTTCGTTAGTAACCTTTTTGTCATCGGATTTCACGGATTTTTCAGTTCGTTTCATTCGCATCATTCGATGATGAACGAAAAATCCGTTGAATCCGATGTAAAAATACCTTTATTAGAAATTCTCCCTAATGCCGAAGGGAGTGCCGTCGGCGAAGGTGTTGTCCTGATAACTGTTCTTTGAAGCCAACAGGATGCGGCTACCATCATTATCTGCCAAGCCTACATAAAAATTGTTGACATAAACGATGTTAAAATAACCTTCTTTGCATTTTATCCATCCGAAAGGTTTATGCTTCTTCATTTCATTCCAACACTCTTCTGCATTCCTAAACGAGCGGTACTTGGGCTCTGGCTTAATGCGGTATTTGGTCTTACGGTCTGCGAGGATTTCAAAATCAATGGTGTCATTTCCTACGACATCATACCATTCTCCGCTACCAGTCAAACACTGGATTGTCTTTCCCTCGCTGAATGCCTTGATAATAGGCAGAAGGGCTTTCGCTTGTTCTCTATCCATAATTAATAGTTAAAAAGAGTTACACATCCCATCTGGCACACAACATCTTTAATAGAATCGTCGCCTTTTTTATAATCCCTGATAATTCCTGCATCTATATAAACAGGAAGCTCACCATGATTTTTCACTGTTACCAATAGTTCTTTTATCAATTCTAGGTTTGTCATAATTTCTAATAATTATAGATTGTTACTTTGCTTCTGTTACGAATCATTTTAATGTTGGGTCTTCAAATGACATCCAATAACAAACACCTGGAATATTCCAACCACGGTAACGCTTTGTTGTTGTGATGTCTACTCTGTGGGCAAAGGAGATTCTCTCTTCATCATCAAGGGCAATTACCTCCCTGTCCATTTCTGGAAGCCTGTCGTTGACTGAAATCCAAGAATTTGTTCCATAAGCAAACTCATCCTTGAGATTGTCAATTACCATTTCACTGTTTGCATCTGACTGCTTTATAATCTCAGTAAATGCCGTTGCCAAATTTTATGACAGGTTTTCATCCCTTGTTGGGACATCAAGAGTATGGGTTATGCCATTACTCTCAAAGGTTATTGTCAAGTTATCAATCATACTTTAATCTATTTTCTTAATTGTGTCTATTTCCACTCTCCATAAAAGTGAACACCTTTGGGAGCGTGTGCCATCTTTTGCTAAGTTAACCCACACGTCAAGATCACCAGTGTAGTTATGCTTATCATCCTTGTGTGGAGTGATGGATGTAATCCACACCGCAGACCTATGGTCTGTGCAAATCTTATCTCCCTCTTTATAGGGCAGACTGCTGATATACTCCATTGCGGCATCATATATCAGCTTGTTGATTTTCTCTCTTTCGTTTTTCAGTTCAGTGACTCTTTTGTTAAATTCTTCTCTTGTCATAATCTTAATCTTCTAAAGGGTTACTACTTCTTCCTAATATTCTCCATTTCCTCATTCTCCTTCGAGAGCCGCTCCAGATGCTCCAGTACGAGCGAATACGACTGGTTGTTCACCTGGTCTTCAGTCAGTCCTGCGTATTTCTGCATGGTGGCGATGGTGGCGGTGTATATTTCAAGTGGGGTGGAAGGTCGCTGTGTGCGATCGAGCTTCTGCACCTTGAACACATGGGGATAACGCCGTGAAAGGGTGTGCATCATACCGGTCCACCAGAAGAGAATGGGTTGCCACTGGTGGTCGGGGAAGTGGCGGAAGATTGGGGCTTGGGTGTCGAACTGGCGGGTGTCGTAATGGAAATCGTGCACCTTCACGTTGGTGTTGGTGTCGATGAAGTCGATACGGCGGTTGAAGATTGTGGCGAGGAACATAGAGCGTGCCTGGTCTACGCTGTCGGCTTGCTGCGCTATCTGCTCGGTCGTGAACTTGCCCATCTGCTTCATTTTGACAAGGTTGTTGGCGAGCGAGGTATATTGTCCCATGAGATCGGAGGCAAAGCGATACTGCTGCCAGGAAAATCCGTCCATATCCTGCGCAGGACCTTCATAGTCGGTCTTACGACGTAGCAGGCCACGCTTGTTGCGTAGGCGAAGGGTAGGGTAGGGAAAGCGAGTGAGGTGAGCACCACGCTCGTTGTCGAGCCAGTCGAGCAGTCCGGCACCAGAGGCAAGATACTCAGCCGAGTTGCGATCGTCGGTCTTCGGCTTGGGCGTTAGCCAATGATTGAGTTGCCATAGGTAGATGGGGAAGGTTTCGTCTTTCTGCTGTTTGCGACGGAAGAAACGGTTGCGACGGCTCGGGATGGAGAGTCGGCAAGTATAGTGTTGCTCTTCGAGAGGCTTCGACTCGTCTATGCCCTCCACAATCTCGATGCCCGCAAAGACGAAGAAGCACGCTATCTTGACGTTACGCATATCGAAGGGATGGTAACGGTCGGCTCGCTGTATCTGCTCAAGCATGATGCGAGAGATGAGCTCCAACTGCTCGGTGCTGCACTCGTTCCATGAGCGGGGTAGCTTTAGGTTGATGTTTCGTTGTGACATAATCTTCGGGTTTCTTTCATGAGCAAAGATAAGGGTTTTTGGTTTGGTGGGGCGGACATGGTTAGGTACGGACAACGAACGAAAAAGCCCGACGCAATCCGCAGACTGCATCGGGCCAAGGTATTGTCCCCACGAATAATTTGCTTTATGAGCGATTTACTTCTTTCGGCTCCGGGAAGGAGATTCGGTAGCCGTCTGCTGTGTCGAGTCCATTGCGGACTGGGGTTCCTCACTTGTGGGAGACGCTTCACTTACGGCTTTCTCCTCTCCTTCACTGAGCACTTTCTTAGCGATATTGTCCTCGCTCTGTGCGTCAATATCGCTTACGCGTTTTTTGATGCGAGAAGCGAGTCCCAACCACCTTCAGGTTCTGAAATCTCGTAGCGGCCATAGATTGTGGGCTGGAGGGTTCCGCTGCAAGTCACGCTGCGCTCGTCATCAACCTTCTTGCCCGTGTCGCCCTTGATGCCACCTGAGGCATATTCCACCTTGTGCTGAGAATCATACACGATGATGCTCTTGTCTCCATCCTGGAAGATGTAGCCAAGGTCAAGGTTGTTCAGACCGCGGGTCACTTCAGCAGACGCTGCGTTTACGCTCTCAAGTACATAGTCAATCGTCTGCTTGTAGCCGCCTCTTCGGCCAAGGGACTCGAAAGAATGTCCCTGGCTACTCTCCTTACACTCGAATTTGAAAAGACCCTTACCCGTGTTGAATGACTCGGTGGTCAGCGCAGGATAAATGTTTTTTTCTGCTTTCAAAGGAGCCTTGAGATCGCTCTTGATGAAAATATATACATTGACACCAAGGCCGCCAAAGTTCTCTAAGCATTCGTTAGCTGCGAGAATATCCTTAATCTCGGGACATGTTGCTGTTACTGCCATATTCTATGAATTTAGGTATTGTTGTGTTGTATTGATTAAAAAGAGGGGCGACGGGTTAGCATATTCCGTCGGGTCAGCCGCAAACGTCGCCCTGAAAATATAGAGTGAAAGAAACTCCGTTAGGGGTTAACCGTTCTTCTTGAAGAAGGCTGTCAAGCCCATGTTCATGCCGGAAGCGGTGAGCTGAATCTTCTTCTCGGTCTTACCGTTGCTCCAACCTGTAAACTTATAGTTAGTGCCATCGGCTGCCTCAAGAGAGAGAATCTGGTTAGGAGCGGTTTCAATCGGCTTGGTGTAAGGTGTTCCGTTCACCTTCACAGTACCGTCCGGCTTCTGACCGTCATCGCCAACAGGAGTAATCACGAGCATAGTGTTGTCGTAGTCACCGGCTACATACTCAGGAGCAACGAGATTACCGTCGCTGATGCAAAGAGCGCTACGCAAATAGCTGCGTAGTCCTGCTCCCTGTATTGATTGAATTTGAAAAGACAGGTCTCTGTGATCTCGGTCGGAGCCGAGTCGAACACTTACATACTGCTGGTTGCTCTGGGTGTCAACACCGTAGACAAAGTTCTTGTCGATGGTAGCATACATACGGTCGCCTTCGCCGAAGTTGGCAATAGGACAGATAGTAACCTTAGAGAGACCCGGCAGCTTGAAGTTGTCGCCCTGGTTGTACTCTACACGGAAGTTGCCGTGGAATTTATTAGCATAACCTGCTGCAATGTTCATGGCAGTTGCCTCGTTCATGTAAACACGTGTTGGAACCTTGCGAAGACGCTCATCCCATTTTGCGTGCCACTTGACGAAGTTGTCATAAGGAGTAGAGTCGTTGTTATCAGCAGGAGCAGAGATAGCCTCGCAAGGAACGAGGTTGCCGTTAGCCTCTGAGATAAGACCGTCCTCGATGTCGTGCTTGATGCAAGTGTGGAAACCGTCGTAGAGAGCCATTGCCTGGTCGCGAGCCGGAACGGAGTCGTCACCATTGTCAAGAGAGATGTCGCCGAACCACAAGTTAGCAGCAAGGTTGTCGGCATAGTCTTTGAGGATTGCCTCTACAGCCTGTGAAGAGAGAGGGAACTGCCCCTGAGCGTCTGTGCCGAATACTGTCTCACAGAAGTCGTCTATATTGCCTGGAAACTTATCCCAGGAGAGCTTCGAGACAAGCGTACGCTCTTTCAAGAATCCAGCTTCGCTGTTGATTTCGCGATGAACGTCCTTACGACGTGTGGTGCCACCCTTACGGATGAACAAGTGGAAAGTGCGCTTGAACTGAACACCAGTGATGATGTCGATGCCAAGGCGGTCCATCTCTTCGGCATCCGAATAGCCAGGACCCATCACGATCTCCTTTGCCACCTCCTCGGCTACATGCTGAAGAGCGTCAAGGCCGATAAAATCTTTAGGTAAATTTGCCATAATCGTTTGTGTTTTGTGTTGTTGTTAAATCTTTGTGTTGTTTGTGTCGGTTGAGGGCAGTGATGCTTTTATTCCTCACCTTGCAAGAAACGCTTGAAAGCTGCCTTGCGCTCAACATTGGTCTTGTACTTGCTACCATCGAACGAGCGCAACTGCGGAGTCTTCACTCCCTCGCCATTGTTCTCAGGAGCCTCGCCGCTGTTCAGTTCGTCGCCGGTCTCATTGGTGAGGGCAGCTATCTGAGCCTGCTTGTCGGCAATGGTCTGCTCGGCTGTAGCAAGCGCGTCCTTAGCGGTCTGAAGGTTTGCCTCGGCATCAGTCTTGTCGGCTGTGAGCTGGGCAATCTCCTTGTCCTTTGCCTCGGCGAGAGCTTTCAGCTCGTTGTCCTTCTTGGCAATAGCCTCGGTGTGCTGTGCGTTAAGGTCGCTTAGTTCTGTACTATGAGCCTCGTTAGCCTGGGCGAGTGCGGTCTCCGCGACTTCCTTTGCTTCGTTGGCTGCGTTTACATTGGCGGAGATTTCATCGAACTTGCCCTGCAAATCCGCGAGAGCGTTCTCCGCTGCGGTGGCTTTCTGCTCGGCATCAGTCACCTTCTGCTCGGCTTCCTTCATGTGGGTTTCGAGAGAGTCAAGAAGCGAGGCGTTCATATACGCGCCCTCTTCCGATACGGCTATCTCGCCAGCCTGCAATCCGCAAGCGTTGCAAATAAGAGGATATTTCTCCATATTTATATTTGTGTTTGTGTTGGTTGCTGTCTGTTCCGGCTCGACTGTAGGCTCGGCTTCGGGGGGCTGATCTGGTTCACCATTAGGCTCGGATGTCTGCTCGCGGTTGATAAGTTCGACCCTGCCATCATATAGTTCAAAGACATGTTGCACCACTCCAATAAATGATGACTGACCGTCCATCAAAATGCCCTTCACATCCTCGGCATTGAACACCTTGCCATGCAGATGCTCGTCAGTAGCATTGGGGCAAGCTTTCTTTACGTCGGCACGGAACTCAACGCCAAGATCGGCAAGTTCCTTGATAAGTTCCTTGTCATCATCCTTATTAGCAATGTCGCGATAAGCCTTGTTCTTGTCAAACGACTTCGGATCGTAAAGTTCGTGATAGGTCTCATCGGTAAATTTGTGTACTGTGCCATCAGCCAAAGTGTAGAACGCTGCCATTACACCGATGCAACCAACCTGGTCTTTCGGATTCATGTAATAACGTTCGTCACAAAGCGAAGCGAGGTACATGCCAGCCGAAGCACAAAGACCATCAACCAAGGCTATAACCTTCTGACCCTTTGAGTGGGCATAGTCGATAGCAAGAGCATAATCGTTCTTTGCCCAAGCAGAACCGCCAGGAGTGTTAATGATGAAAACATGACCACGACAAAGAGGATGATCGGCTGCTCGCATCATCATGTCGCGATGGTCTATTGAACCATACGAACAATAGCCGCCGTTGCGAGTGATAGGGCCGTCAACAGCAAGAACCGAAACGAAAGGAAACGTCTGCGCATACTCGTCATCAGCAGGGAGGTCCAGGCACCAGTTGCCTCTCACTTGTGTGCCATCCTCTGAAACCTGATACTCCTCTGGATAATAGGTGTTGTCATCCTTATCCTTGGCTGTGACATAGCCACAAGTCTTCTCCGGCTTGCTGAAAGTCGCATGAGTATTCAGATTATGCTCAAGCGACTTGCGAATACCATGCACAAAGTCGGGACTGACCATCCACTTCTTTTCGGTAAGTATCTCAAATAAGCCTTTCATTAGTAAAAAATGTGTTTGTGTGTTGTTATCCTGAAAAATCAATCTTTTTACCGACTGACCATGTGGCGGAGGAAGGACTCGAACCTTCGACCTCTTGGTCATGAGCCAAGTGAGCTACCATCTGCTACCACTCCGCTGTTTTATCCGTATGCAAAATTAAAGACCGTGCTTTTTAACATTAGGACAAAAAAAACCGCTATCCTCACGGACAACGGCATCGGTAGATAAAAAAGTAATCAGTTTTATCTTATTGTTATTGAAATAAAATCCGACATAGACTTGCATGAAATGGATAGCGGCATCTGTTCTTCGGACTGTGATAAACTGGTAGTCGCCTTGAAAGAAAATGTGTTGGGTAATGTGTAGCAAAGAAGCAACTGCCCGTCTTCACGACAAAGCACAATATAGTAATCATCCCCCTCGATGGCTATTTTTCTTTGCGTTTCGCGTACATTTTCCTTTCCGTCAGTAATTGTTGCACTTATTTCTAAAGAAAATACCGACCCACAACCCATTTTACTGGTAGTGGATTTAGCGGTCAAGGTTTTAGCAACCACAGGTATTCCGTCCTGTGTAGCTATATGTAAAAGAGCATCAGAAAAAACACAGTTATTGATATTCAGTATTTGTGCCACACTGAACGGCACAGGAATACTACTGCTTTTAGTAGGGTAGATGTAAACATCTGTTATTCCTGCAAGAAAAAACTCTTTGCAATTATCGGGTAAAACCATACGTATTATAATTTTGCTTGTTTTTTAATATTATTTTACATTCATTTTAACAATCGTAAAGACTTTTAATCCAACCATTGAAAATCATCTATATGATGACTATGTTCGGAATCATCTCCATACTTCATGTCTAAACAAGAATACGACCTAAAGAAACAATGCTCTGCCTTGAGCCATCTTTCCACAATCCGGCGCATGTTGTCCTTTTCTTCCTTTGTGGGGTCTATACCGTATCGCATCAAGAAACGTTCCAGCATGGCAGCTTTACTGCGAGCTATAATCTTGCCGTTTGCTGTGCAATAGTCAAAGGTGGCAAGTGCCCATTCCACCACACTACGCTTGAAATCGTTGTTTAACAATTCACAAAGTTTAAATATTCCATATCGGTCAAGATTCCATGTCGGGGTAACTACACGAACTGTATCTACAACTTCTATTTCATTGGGCAATTTTATACAGAGAAAGTCTTCGTTGTCACTTCTGCTGTAATCATTATATCCGTTTATTTTCTGTACTTCTGCAAAAGTAAGGTATTCCGAAGTTTCACGCTTTACAACGACATTGCCTCCGAGGGGGTGTCTGCCGTTCATCATATTGCGCCATTGCTGATGAGAAAAGCACTGTGCATTCACCTGCTGTGTGACAGCATCCGCATTGGATAGTGAATTACGCATCACGAAGTGTTCAGGCATATACATATTGAAAACTACGGGCTCATTCTTGGCAAGAGGTCTGTTCGGGTCACGATGACGAAAGTACTGGCACCGATTTGTGGGTAGACGAAGATATATATTAGGCATAGCTATTAATTCTTTACAATTCGTTTAAAATTAAGCATGACAGCATCTGTCAGTCTAAACGACAAGAGGGTTTCAGAGTCGAAAGATTTGCATTCTTCCTTACTGAAATGCTTTGACAAACGTTCCAAAATGACAGTCTGCTCTGCATTGAGAGTGCCGGTGAGAGCCTTGAAACTGATATAAGAACCATTTGATTCTGTATGACCGATTATCCTGTTGTCAAACTTCGGATTTTCACCAAACACCTGCTTTACTCCTTCTATCATATCCTGCTCAGTGTATATCTGCAAGGGAGGATGAATCTTGTTGTACTTTTCTACATAAGTCTTGAACCTCTTATTCAAATATGCGTTGATAGAATCTGCGTATTCGATAAAGAGCCGTTGCGCAGGACTGTCGCAATCCGCATTTTGTGTGGAATTAAAAAATAAGTCAAGTTGCCGCAAAGTCTCCTGCACAAGATTAAACTGATTGAACTGGATTTCAGGACCGAACAAGTCAATCATATCGCCTTTCAGATCCGTAATAACGCTCGAAAGATAATCCGCCAGGAACATAATAGTTTTCAGGCGAACACCCAAATTCTCTGACGTTCTCTTCTTTTCAGAGTCAGAATAGTCCACAAAGTATTTTTGCAGGGTTGAAAATTTCAAATTTTCATCCGTTTTCTTGGAGTAAGAATTTACCTGTACGAGAGTAGAAAAAATAACAGCCGCCAGCTTTGAGTCAAGTCTGACAACTTGCTGTAATAGACTTTGCATTTCTGAAGAGCCAGGGCGCAAGCGGTCAGAGGCCTGCACCAATTTGTTGCGCCGTTCCTCAATGGCAGCATACTCAGCATTTTGCTTCAGCATGTTCAGAGCCTTGTCATAATTGGCAGTAGATACTTCCTTCAATGTGAATTGGTAAATTGTAGGCTGCGCAAGAGCCTTCGCCATCTTCTCCGGAGATATTTTCTGTTTGCCCATATTTCTTTTATTTTACATAATACTTATTACAAATAAAATTTTAGCGCATATCACCATCACCGGAAATTACATTCCGCTGCCTGCGTGAGGCAAGTTTTGCAAGGTTTTCTTCAGCCACTTCTTCGAGCGTAACGCCCATCACTTTTGCCAGTCCTGCTGTCTGCCAGAGAATGTCGCCGATTTCAGAAAGCATAAGATGACGTTCCTCGTCGCTGACGTTCCACACCTGTGTATGCAGGATTTTGCCTTCCTCGTCGCGTTGTGTTGTGGTTATATGCAGCTTGCCCTTGCGCATGTGCTTGCCGGCTTTGCTTGCAAACTCGCCGACCTCGCCTACGAGATTGGCAAGCATATAGAAGAGATTGTCACTCTCAGGCATACAAGTACTCATAGCCTTGTCCTGATATTCGTTTAATGTTAAATTTGCCATGATATATATATATGTTTATATTAATGATTAAATTTCAAAGCTCGGAATATACTGCTGCATCCTGTCATTAATGATTCTACCGATCTGTTTGGCTACGATAGAAGCGTCAGGATGTGCAATTCCAGTTTTATTGCGTAAGCGCATATCCAAAATATGCTTCCACTCACTAAGAGTGTATGTATAACCACAAATGGTATAAGTATTAAAAGTTAGATTACCCCTTGCATCTTCAGGTTTTAGACCTGTAAATATCAAGAACTTATAAACCTTCTCTGCCACCCAATAGCCAAAATGAGAAGCCCAAAGTTGATACCACTTTGCTTGTGCCTCCCAATGCGGGCGACAAATTTGAACACCACCTTTCCGTGAAAGGTTTACATAACGTGTACTTTGTTCGGCTATACAATTTGGTGATTTTCGATTATACGACTCTCCTTGTATGCGTTGCATGGTTACTACCAGCGTCATGCGAATAATGTAGAACGCCTCCTCACACTCGTACTTCTGTGCCTTCTCAATAAACTCGTCTTCGCTGACATTATACGAGCTAAGCGCGTCCATCAAGTTCTTGTGCTCAAACATGAACTGCATATTGGTACTGATCCATACTTTATGGTTCTTGGTGGCATAATCAATATAGGGCGAAGCATTCAGATACGCCCAGATGTAGTTAGGTAGACCCTTTTCGTGGGGCATGAAAAAGTATATGGTGCCGTGGCGATACATCGAGCGGTGTCAGCTTTCCCAGAAGCCTTTGCAGCGTTCCTCGTCGCGCTTCTGAATGAAGGCTTCCACTTCCTCTTCGGTCATTCCTTTTCCGGGCTGCTTGCCCTTTGTCTTGTAGCATATTCTGCCCACTCTTGCTATATGTCGTGCAAGAGAGGTCTGCTGCCACCATTCTACTTGTGGCTCGGTGAATTTCATTACTTATGAATTTTAGTTCATTATTTAAGAGATTGTGCATTTTCATATTTTCCTTACACAATCATATATTTTACTCGCTGCACTTCGTCCTGCAAATCGCTTGGCGAATCGTTGTTGAAGATTACCGCGTTGAAAAACGACAACGGCAGACGCTTGCGCTTCTTGTCGCGGTCCATACGTTCCTGCGACACTCCTCGACGTAATCGGGTGCCTTCTTTTGCCGACACACAAATAGAGAATAGCTCTATGTTGGGGAACTTCTTACGCAAGGCTCTCAGCCCGTCCTCGTCAATGACATAAATAGCCTTGTCCGTCACCTGGTCGATGGTGGTCCAATACTCATAGCCACCATACTGTGTGTATGCCAGCATCTTGTCGCGCGGCACGTCGCATTTCTCCACAAAATAATGTTCCACACCGTCAATCTCACCTTCACGTTTCGGACGTGTGGTATAAGAACACAACACTTTATAGCCACCCATTTCGGAAAGCATCCGAGCCACAGTGTCCTTTCCTGCACCACTCGGACCGGTAATTGTTATTAGTTTCATAGAGTATAGAAAATGAGGTGAGCCACGTACTTCATACGGCACTTCAGTGATAGTGATGGCGATAGTGATAGCCACCGCAGTCGAGTGATAGTGATAGCGAAATAGAAGATGTTGACTGCGGAGTGATTTTTTGCGCAATACTTGCTCTATCCAGTTGAGCTACATTTCTCTTGAAAGAAAAGATAGGATTCGAACCTATAACCTCGTGAGACACGTTTCGAAAAACGCATGATTCACTAAAAGAAAACTCCGTATGCTATCCGTGTGAGAGTCAGTTTCACGGTGCAAGACCTTCAGTCTGACCTTACCCACCTCGTATTATTT
>ERZ1034855.132-NODE-132-length-41203-cov-39.880991_pt1 | contig 41203 bp, 77 predicted proteins | sample MGYA00520699_ERZ1034855 | MGnify/ENA primary metagenome ERZ1034855 (study PRJEB33766, sample SAMN09781730) | gut metagenome | biome: gut microbiome | host: Homo sapiens | place: Madagascar | study: EMG produced TPA metagenomics assembly of the PRJNA485056 data...
ACTGCTTGATGCGCCCCTCGTTTCGGAGCGAGCGGTCCTTGACCTCCTGCAGCTTTACAGCCAAATCTTCCATAGGCGTTGTCTCTCTTTCCTTAGGATAGAGCGGGGGATAGCCCCCGCTCTGTTCACTTGTTCAGCTCCGTGAGCTTCGCCGCGATGTCCTCCGGGATGTGGCACTTCTCCTTCTTGACGCAGTATCCGTCCGCGTCATAGGTGAGCTTGTACTGCGGCAGGACGTAGATCTCCGTGCCGGCGCGCTCAAGGTCGCGGCGCATGACCGGCTGCTTGATGCTGTTCTTGATGCCCGCGCTCTCGCTCAGACCGTAGGGGGTGTCCGTGACTTCGATGGGCTTGCCGTCGGATGCGATACGAGTAGTAGTCATAGTTTTGTTCTCCTTTTCTTTGTTCAAAATTTATTTATCATCAGCGTATTTCTCGCCGGTGATCTCCTCATAGTCCTGCGCGCTGAGGATGCCCTTTTTCACGGCGTTGCGCACCATGCCGGCGGTCCACAGCCCTTGCGCGTACCATCTTGCAATTTTCTCTTTCATGTCAGCCCTCCATCAGCGTGTCGGTCATCATGGCCGTGTAGGTCGCCTGCGCGTCGAGACGGTCGCTTGCCGCCTCCAGCGCAGCGACGCGCTCCTCGGTGGTCGGCGGCGGAGGTGTTGGCTCGGGCAGGCTTGCCTTGTAGGCGTCCAGCGCTGCCTGGTTCCCGGTCATGGCGGTCACGGTGTCTTCCTCAATGGTGAGGTCGACAAAACCGAGAAACTCGTAAAATACCGAGGTGTCCAGCGTGTCCGGCACGATGACGTAGCCTTCCGGCGGTACTTTGCCGGGCCACGTCTGGATTACAGAGTATCCGCCGTTTTCAGACAATTTTCTTGACAGGATATGCATTTGATTCCCTCCTTTTTTACTCATCTGCTGCCAGCAAGGCAATGACCTGATGCGTGAAGCCGGTATAGTTCAAGTAGTTGGTGCCCGACCATGCCACATTGCGTTCCCCCCAAGTGACGGTAATAGATGTACTGGGGACTTCCAGTACGCGCGAACCGGATTGGCCGCGCCATGCGATCAGATTCAAGGCATCACTCCCGCTGACAAAGATAATAAGTGGCTTGTGCGGAAAGGTCATAGTCACGGGGGTGCTGCTGCCATTCCCGACGTAGCTGCCAGAGTATATCTCGCAGTTGCCTCGGGAGTCGACAGCATTGGCCTTTGTTGCTGCCGCATCAACGGCCTGTGTCAAAATGTTCAGCGCTTCATTTGGCGTCGCTGGGTTCTCTGTCTGCGATGCAAGCAACGCCTTGATGGCTGCCGCGGTCGCATCGCTGAGCAAATTCGCCTTGTTCAGCGGCGTGCCCTCCTGCAAGGGCCGGTCGGCTCGCTCCATGTCATAAGTGTTTGCCAGCCCATATACGGGTGTCAGTGTTACCCGCCCAGGGTAAGTAGGCTCTCTGTCCTGCATATTGTCTCCTTTCATACCTCACCGGCGTACACTTCGCCGGCAAAGTACCACGATTTTGTGATGTTGGTGATGAGCGCGTCGAGGTCGAGCAAAATCTGCTCGATATTGTTGGCCTTGACGTAGTTTAGACCAGCCATGCTCGCCGGAGCATTCGGCGTGGACTGCATGACCGCGATCTGTCCGCGCAGCGTGACGATGTTCTGCCGGTAGGTCTCCATCTGCGAGGCGGTCGGCGCGTCGCTCGTCAGCCAATCCTTTTTGACCGTCACGGGGCAGGCATAGCCGAGCGCCGTGAAGCGGCCCGCGATGTACTCCACCGCCGCGCCCACGCGGTTGAGGTCGGAGGCGTTGTAAAAGCCCTTGTCGGTCTCATTCTCCACGTCCGCGCGCGTGCGGTCGGTGATGAGGCTCAAAAGGCCGTAGTAGAGCGTGAGCGCGTAGTTGGTGCTGACGCCTGCCGCGGTGACGGCGGTGAGGGCGACGGCGTAGGTGTCGTCCGCCGCCCGCTCGACCGTAGCCGTCCACGCGCCCTCGATGAGCGTCCAGGTGTAAGCCGTGCCGTTGACCGTGCCGCTCACATAGATGATCTCGCTCGGCAGCGAGACGCTCAGAACCTGCGTGCTCATTCGATCTCCACCGCGATGACCATCGTCGCGCCCGCGTCGACCGGGTTGGGCGTGATGGTCGCCGACTTGATGACCGGCACCGAGGTGTCGAGCGTCACATTGCGCGTGACCGTGGAGACCTTGCCCGCCGCGTCGGTCGCCGTAATGACGATGGTATTCGCGCCCTCCGCCAGCGTGACGGCCTTGCTGAACGCGCCGCCTGCGCCGACCGTGACGTCGCCCTGATCCGCGCCGTTGAGCGTAATCTGGATCTCCACGGGCGAAGAAGTCGCGTCGTTGGTGATACCGGCCACGGTGAGGCTCTGCGAGGCCGTGACGAGGTTGTCCGTCGGCGAGGTGACGTTGAGCGTCGGGGGCACGGTGTCGACCGTGTAGGTGGTGGACTTTTGCGCCGCGGCGTTGCCGTCGTGGTCCTTGCAGTCGATGGTGACGGTGTGGCTGCCGTCGTCGAGCGCCGAGGCGGGCGTGTAGGTCACCTGGTAGCCGTTGGTGATGGCCGTGCTCGCGAGGGCCGAGGAGGCGACCGCCGCGCCGTCCTGTTTGACCACGAGCGTCGAGAGATCGACGCCGGAGCCGTCCGTCTCGTCTGTGACGGTAAACACGACCGGCTGCTTGCTGTTGCTGACATACGCCCCGGAGGACGGCGAGAGGATGGCGATGACCGGCGCGACCTTCTCCTTGACGTAGAGCTTTAAGCCGTTAAGCGTCGAGGCGTCTGCCGAGCCGACGGTACCCGCGTCGTTGGTCGCATTGATTTGCACGTTGTAGTAGCCGCCGGACTGGTTGTAGGATGTTTTGCCCGGCGCGGTGATGGTGGCCTCGTACTTGCCCGTTACGCTGTTGAGCGCAAGGGTGTAGCTCTGACCGTTGATGATCGCTTGGACTGTTTGGATCGCCATAGTTTAGACCTCCCCGGCGAATATCTCGCCCGCGTAATAAACGGACGGTTTGGGTTCGTAGACAAAAAGCTGCTCGATGACCCCGACGGCCAGCAGCGTGGGAGAGTTGATCCCGACGGGGTTCACGGAAAATTTGCGCTTTCGATCAGGGGCTTATATTCAAAGTAGCCGCTTTTGGTGTAGACCGTGATGGACGTGCCCGCGCTCTCGCCGCCGCCGTTGACGGCCTTGACCGTGTAGACGTAGGTCTGATTTGCCTCCGGCGTGGTGTCCACATACTGCGTGCCCTCCGTGCTGCCGAGCTTCGCGTTGTCGCGATAGACGTCGTAGCGGTCGGCATTCGCGCTCGCGGCCCATTGCAGAACCACCGCGAGGACGGTCTGCAAGCCGGTGGGAGCTGCGGGCGGCAGGATTTCCGGACCCGCCGTAAACGTGCCCGTTCCAGCGTTGGCGTAGAATTTTGCGCCCACAAGGTCATATAAGCCGACCGCGCCGGAGGAGTTTTTGCAGGGCACAAAGTCACGGATAAGCGTGCCGTTGTCGTAGAGCTGGCAGGCGTAGAGTTTTGCTGCAATGCCATAGGCGGCCGTGCCTTTGTCGTTTGACGCGAGCAGGAAGATCGGCAGCGTCGCCGTGCCGGCTGCTGCACTATTCGTAACCGTGCTGCCGTTGATGGTGACGGAGGCTTTATTTTTGTCGATCAGCACGCGGGTGCCGATGGTCGACATGGTTTTCGAGACACGGTTGCCGAAGAAATCGCTCGAAACGTTTGCACCGGTGCTCATAGACCATAGCTCATAGGCCGTTTTATCCGTGCCGCCAGAGCCGCTGCGCTCGCCCAGATATGCGGCTGATGCTGCGGTCTGCGCAATGATCTGTGCGTCGATAACGGCTCTGGAGTTTGGTGTCGGGACGACTCCCGTGTTGATATACTGTGTGCCGCTGCTTTGGATATACTCCAGCTCGGTATAGCCGCTTGGCAATTTGCTCATGCCGTCTCCTCCGATCTGTCCCATGTCACCATGACAAAGCCGCTTGCGCCGGCCTTGCCCGGCTTGCCCTTGCCCGGCTCCTTCGTCACGACGAAGTCCCAGCCGCGCGGCTTTCCGGCGTTGTTGTCGTTGTAGCCGGGCACATCCGGCGTCCAAAACAGCTCCTTCCAGTAGCCCTGTCCCGGGTCGCCGCCGTCGCCGCCCTTGCCGCCGTCGCCCGTGCCCGATTCGGGTACAGGGACGCCTGTTCGGGCAAACACCTGCCCGTTGGCAATGTCGGTGTAGCCGTTGGGGTAGCGCTTGCCGTTGGCGGAGGAGTAGACGCCGAAGGTGGTCTCTCCACCCTCTGAGCCCTCCGCGCCCTGCACGGTCGCCGCCGCGCCGCCCGCGCCGAGGCTGACGTCAAAGGTCTGCCCGGCGTTGATGGTCACGGTGTCAAACCACACCTTGCCGCCGAGGCCGTCCGTGCCGGGGTCGCCGTAGCCCGCCGCCACGCCGCTGCCGGGGAGCACGCCCGAGCCTGCAACGTAGCCGTCGCCGCCGTAGCCGCCTCCCTGACCGCCCTGCCCAAGCACGAGGCGCAGATGCGTCACGCCGGGCGGCGCGGTCCATTGTCCGCTCTCGCGGATGATCTCAAAGGCGTCGTAGAGATACGAGCCATCCGCCTGCAATAGCTTGCTCTGGCAGCCTTGCAGCACGCCGTCCGCAAATTGGAAGGTCTGGTAGATGCGCCGCGCCGCCGTCGCCCGGCTCTCGTTGAGCCACACGGTGTCCACGTCGCCGATCTCACTTGCGGGGTCGCCGCGCCCGGTCAGCTCCAGCTGGTTGCCGCCGTAGCACGAGAGGATCAGCCGCGCCGCCGTGAGGGCCTGCGCCTGCGTGTGCAGAAACGGGTTCTCGATGGTCACGGTCTTCTCGCTGCTCGTGGAGTTGCCCGAGACGACGTACTCCGTCCCGTCCGAGAGGTGGAAGATGAGCGACGCGAGGGACTGGTTGGCCTTCATCGCCGGGTAGTTGACGAGGTTTTCCAGCGTGAGCTTGCTGCCCTGATTCCACAGCGGCTCCACCGCAAGTTTGCCCGTCTCCGCGTCCGCGCGCGGCCATGTGCCGGTCGCCATGCAGGCCCAGCGCAGAATGTCGCCGCACTTCTTCCCGCTCACCGCGGCGCGGCTCGAGGCCGTGACCGCGAGGTCGGCATAGTCCGCGTCCACCGTGTACCGGCTCGCAAAATTCGTGCCGAGCTGAGAGGCGAGCGAGGCGATCCAGCCGGAGAGCGTGATGGGCAGCACCGTCGGCGCGAGATACGCGCGGTCGGCGAGCAGCCCGATGATATCCACAAGGTCCCATTGCATCGTCAGGCCGTTGTCGCCGGTCTTCCAGCCGTCGGAATACTGGTAGAAGACGCCCACGCGCTTATACTCCACGCTGCCGTCCGCGAGCCGCACGCCGATGTACGCCTCCACGCCCTGCCGCTCCTCGATGCTCTGGAACAGCCCGGACTTGCTCCGCGGCTCGAACATACGGTTCTTGTTGTTCATCGCCATTTTGAGCATTCCGTATGGCAGCGTCAGGCAAGATACGTCCCCTTGCTGCTGCACGGAAAAGGATGCCAACATATTTTCGCTCCATTGCTCGTAGTAGCCCGGTATGATCTCTACCGTTCGCATCCTGCGGTACGGCAGGCTCCATTTTGTCACGGTCACCTTGATCGCATCCGGCGTGTAGACCGTAAAGCCGGATATCTTGATGGCGCTTTGCGTGTTCCCGGTATACGTTTCCGTATGGTACGACACGCCATCGACCAGAATATCCACCGTAAAATCCTCCGGTACGCCGTCAAGCGGATCGGACGAAAAGAAGATGCTGCACGCCTGTAAAACGCTGACGTTGGAAAATGAAAGCTGCGTCCATGCCGGAGCAGAAAACGTTCCGTCCGCGCCCGACAATGCCTCACTTGCCGTTCCAATTTCGCCCGCAATTTGATAGTCGTCGGGGAAAATCGCAAACGATCCATCCAGCAGCCAGCGGTTTTTCTCCAGCGTTGCGTAGCGCGGAGGCGCGGAAATGTCCTTGTCCGTCAGCTGTGCCGACTTCGACCACGGCGCAAGCCCGCTTGACGTGACCGCACCGATGGTCATATCGGGGTCGGAAATGTCTACCACCGCTTTAAGGTAGATGCGCCTTGTTTTCCCGACGATAGCCGAGCGAAACGCGGAGGTTGCCTCAATCATGCGGCGTCACCTCCCGCAGCTCGACGGAAAAGTCACCCCACATCGGCTTTCCCTCGCGGCTCCACATAAATTTAGGCGAGGCAAATGCCGTCACAAAAAACTCGGACGAAATCATTTCCGTGCTGTTCGGCGGGAGAAACGCGCAGAGGATCGGTTCATTTCTCCCCTTTTTGCACGCCGCAAGCAGGTTATCTTTCTCCTCGTCGGTAAAATATCCGTACTGGTAATTCACGCGCCACACCGTTCCGCGCAGCTCGCGCACCATATTCCCCGGCAGCATCACAAGGTCAACGCTTAGCGGCTCTTCATAGGCCGTATAGCCGCCCTTCCGGCTTTCCGGCAAGAGGATCGCATAGCCGCCGGTATCTAAAATGAGTTGATTCATGCCGCCTCCTTATGCCATCTGCGCGTTTGCGATAGGCGTGCCCGCCGCAGCCGCCGCCTTGATGGAAAACGGCAGCAGATAACTCGCCAGCTTTGTGCCGTCCGGGAACATCAGGTTGATGGTGGTCGTCCCGGTCTCTGTGCTCACGCCCATGCTGTTGACAATGGCCGCGCTCGACCGTCCGATGCCGGAATCGGCAAAGCCTACCGTCGCCGTTCCAAAGTCCAGCCCATTTGTAATGCCGCGTTTGATCGTTCCGTATTCGCTCTCCCAGCCCTCGCCGAGGCCAAGCGCCATGTTTTCGCCGATCCCCGCAAACACGCGGGACGGAGAGTGAATGCCAAGAACGCCCTTGACGTTATCTACAATGCCGCCGAAGAAACCAGACACCTTTTCCTTAATCCAGCTCCCCATCGCCTTGATGCCGTCCCACACGCCGCGCACAATGTCCTTGCCGACCTCGATAACGTCAGGAATGGAATCGACCAACGTTTTAATGATCGTTGCCGCCATATTCAAAACGCCCGTGACCAGCTGCGGAAGGTTCTGCGCCAGCCCTTTGACCAACGCAATGACTATTTGCAGGCCAAGCTCGATAATGTCCGGCAGCTTGTCGATGGCATAGGAGACAAATTTTTCGATCATCTCCGGCCCCTTTTCCTGCACCACAACGCCGATGTTTTCAAGGATTCTCTCAACGACCGGCAAGAGGTTTTCCGCCACCGTCACGGTGCTGCCCAAAAGGTTTGTAATAAGTTCCGCCATGTCGGCGTTTTCATCGCCAAGCCCCGTGATAAAGTTGTCATACGCCGCTTTCATCGACGCGATAGAGCCTTGGATCGTCGTGCTGGCTTCCAGCTGCGTTGTGCCCGTGATGCCCATTTCCGTTTGCACGGTATGGATAGCGTCAACGATGTCCGCGTAGCTGTCGATGGTGTAGTTGGTGTAGTTTCCTTGCGCGGCGTTTAAGGCGTTCGCATCGTCCAAAAGCCGCTGCATTTCCTCCTTCGTGCCGCCGTAACCGAGGGCTAAATTGTCCAACATCGTATAATTGGATTTTGCAAACCCTCGATAAGCATTTTGGATGAGTTCCATATCGGTACCCATCTTATTTGCGTTGTCCGACATGTCGGTAATGGCAAGATTTGCCTTTTCCGCTGCCGCGTCCGTGTCGCCGCCCATTGATTGCAGCAGGGACGCGGAAAACGCCGTCACGGTGGTCATGTACTCATTCGCGCTCATGCCCGCCGTCTGGTATGCGTTCGCGGCGTACTGCATCACGGTGTCGGCAGAGGACTTAAACAGCGTTTCCACGCCGCCGACCAGCTGCTCATACTCGCCGTAATTTTCTACGGCCTGTTTTGTAATGGCGACCGCAGCCGCGCCAGCCGCTACAATCGCGGCGCCGCCGACCTTTGCCGCCGTAGCAAGCCCGCCTTTCAGTTTGCCAGCAAGCGTTTCCGCCTTGCTGCTCGTTTCCGAAAAGCCCTTATCTACGTCTCCGTCGTCTACGCTGATTTTGACAAAAAGGTCTAATAAATTCATTTTCTCACCACTCTTTTTGGTGTTTTTGGTGAAAAGCCCTTGAAAAGTCAAGGCTTAAGTAGTACAATTTCAGGAAAGGAGGGTTTTGCTATGATTAATTTCAACAAAGATTCCGCATTTGACTTAAAGCCTATTTCCATTGCCGAAGTCCGCGACGAGGTCAACGGTCTTTTGATCGCGGGCGAAGAGATCGCCTGCGCGTTCAAAACGATCCGCGACCAGCTTATCTTCACCAACAAGCGCATCATTTCCGTTGACGTTCAGGGCATCACCGGAAAACGGAAATCGTTCAGCTCCATGCCTTTTTCCAAGGTGCAGTTCTTTGCTATCCAGACACCCGGCCTTGTTGAGCTGATCCCCGACAGCGAGCTTGTCCTGACGTTCTCCAATGGCTTTACCGCCAAATTTGAGTTCAAAGGCGATACCGACATCGGGAAGATTGGCCGCATGATCTCGGAATACGTTCTCAAATAACGCCTATCCCTCCGCCGCCCCGTCAGGGGCGGCTTTTTTTATCGTCAGCCCGCACCGCGCGACTACATCGGCGGTGATCTCTTCGCACGTTCTGTTGTCCTGCTTTTTCGGCTCAATCATGTCCGCGTATCGCGCCTTGATGTAATCCCCGCTCGCGTATCGCGCCGTGTTTTCGCCCACAATGCGCAGCGCGTCAGTCACATAAATGCGGTATGCGTCGTTTCTTGCTTTTTCATTGAGCCGCGCCACACAGTACCTCAGAAACGGCTTTACTTGTTTTCTCCCTCGGTATTCTCCTGCGCAGAGCCAGAGGTTTTCCCGCTCTGCGCTGAGAGAAAAAGTGCGCCGAATGCTTCATCGGTCAAAAGCTCCGTCGCGTCGCGCATCAGCTTGACGAGGTTCAGCGCGCCCTTGTAGCTCTCCGCGCTCACGCCATCAATAGAGGCAAGAATTGCGATGATGTCGCCCTTGTGGCCCTTGAGCAGCGCAGGGAGCGCTTTTCGCGCCCGCTGCGTCATAAACTCTTTGGCTGTCATGCCCTCGGGCAGCTTCTCGCGCTTGAACAGCGCGGATGCCGCATCATCCTCCGCAATGTTGGCAATCGGGTCGATAATGTCCGCGATGACGTCAAAGACGCGCTCGCCCTGAATGTCGGAAAGTCTCATTTACGCCTCCGCCGTGCCGGCCTTAATGTAAATTTCAAAGGGAGCGGTGTCCTGCGCGCTCATGGAGTAGTGGCCGGTAAACTCAAACGCAAACTGGCCCTTGGCCTTGTCCGCCGTCTTGAGCTGGAAGCCGCCCGTGGAAAGCGCGTTGAGCAGCTTGATGGCGATAAAGCCGCCGTTGGTTTCGCCGTTCTTGTCGGAGTAATCGCCCACAAGCCAGATATCGTCAAAGTCCGCGTCCTTAAGATCGTTGCGCGGCGTGACCTTGGTCGTGTCGGTCGTTCCGATGTCCGCCGCGCCGCACAGCCGCTTTGCAATGGCGGTATCGGCATTGACAAACGTACCGGTCATCTTTGCCTCCCACGAATCGAGCCTTTTCAGCTCCTTCATGTTCTTGGGGCAGTTGTCGATATCCTCGCCAAAGTCCGAATAGGTCGGCGTGGCGGTAAAATTGACGCCGCCGGTCGTTGCGCCGATCTGCCCCGCCTCGCCGATGGTGCCGGTAGCCGGTGTGAAATCGGTCGTCAGGATGCCGGCGTTGATCTGCAGCTTCTGAAACGCATCAGAAGGAATCTTGGTAAATTTCATGTCGTTGTCCTTTCATCAGTTTTGCGATAGGTATTCCACCGTGATGTCGAGATACCTTCGCTTGATGTTTTTATCGCTTTCGTCTGCGATGTTCTGACACCACGGGGAGCCACGCTTGATCCACATTGCTCCGCCATCATAGGCGACCATACAGCCGCCCATGCCGATTGCATCGGCGATCTCCTGTGCCTTTGCGTTGGGCATCGCTTCGCTCTCGGTGTAATACCAGAGGTTGACCGTCAGCGGGGTCTCGCCGCTCTCCCATGATCCTGTGATAAGCTCATAGGTCAGCCACGGGAAGACCGCGTCATCCGGCACATTGGAGGTCGGATAGGACGGGAGGAATCGAGAAAACCACGCATGGAGCGCCTTGTCCTTTGTCATTTTGGCAGCTCCTTTCGTTCGGCGGTGAAAAATTTCAGCGCCCGGATCGTCGAACCTGCCGACCGCGGCGCAGCCCGTTCCTCGGGATTCGAGGTCACGCGGTAGGTGTTGCCGGTGGACGTGTCGCGGAAATAGTCGTTGTACTCGATGGGGACGGTCTTGTTGACCAGCGCGGAATACACAGACGTAACGCCCTCTTTTTCGGCCCTGCGGGCCTCCATCGAGGTGTCGAGCGCCTGATAGTTGAGAAATTCCGCGCCCTCGGCCCATGCGACGATGTAGCCGCCTGCGCCGTCCGGCGTTCGCGTCTTTTCCATCAGCACGCATTTGCTTGCGAAATCGTCCAGTAAACTCACGGTTCCACCCCCTTGAGCTTCCGCCAGTCGTTTAACCGGCCTCTAAAAGCGCCCTGCCAGCCGTTTAACGTGCCGCTGTCGCTTCCCGCGCTGCGTTTGGTGTAGGAGTAGCCCCCGAAGCTCTCGCTTTGATACGGGCTTGCAACGGCCTCCCCGTTCTTTTCCTGCCAAGCCTCGATCTCAACCGAAAGATCGATTACGGCTTTCGGCACGGCAAGCGCCCACACAGAGCCGGTAAACGTCTCGTCCGTTAAATCGACCGCCGGGTATTGATGCAGACCGTCGTTAAACACAGAGCCGACGATGCGGAAATATTGATTGGTTAGGAGAAAGGGCAGCGTAATGCTGCCATTCTCCACGGTGAACGTGCCCTCATGGATCTCCACAAGGAACCAATTGTTCAAGTGCCGTAAGACCTGTTCAAGCATTACGCCGCCCTCCTATCAGGTTTTTGCCGTTACGTCAGCGCTGCCGGACTTGAGCGCATGATAGTTGCCGTCGCACTCAACAACGGTCACCTTCTGGCCGGTCGCAATGGTCAGGTCGCTCTTGCCGTCCCAATCGTTCCAACCGGCGACATTGTCGCCGTAAGCAACGGTCGCAGCAGAGGCGCCGGACGTGTACTTATACTTGTTGCCCGCAGCGGTCTTTGCCGGAGACACGGTCAGCTTAGTATCGCCGCTCTTGGAGCCAGCGGCAGAGGTGACCGTCAAAGAGCCGAGCGTGCCGTTGTCGATGGTGCCAACGACCACGCCGTCAATGCGCTCGGCAAACAGCTCCATGCCGTTGATGACGGTGTCCGATGCGGTCATGTTGGTGTAATCAGGCTCCTCATGGATGCCGATGTAGCCGGTCGCATCGGTGGTAAAGGTGAAGACCTCCTGCAGATCGGCACCATTGACGGGGATGTAGTAGAGGACGATGTTGTCCTTCGCCGTAGCGTAGATCTTTCCCTTCGGGACGCTGGCGTTCATGATGAGCGTGCCGAGGCCGAGGAAGTTCTCGACGTAGCTCATGCCGAATGCGGTCTGCACGGTGATGTTGGCCGTAGACAGGTAATCCGCAACGTCCAGCGGATTCATGAAGTAGACCGCGCCGATCTCGTCGTCCTCGAAAAGGACCTGAAGATTGCCCCACGCCTGCGCAAGGACAGTCTGGAAGTTCTTGCCGCTCACCGCGCCGGTGCCGGTCGAAAGGAAGTCAAAGAAGCTCTTACGGATGCCCTTCTGCACGTCCTTGAGCATTTCGTCGGTGGTCATTTCCACCGCCTGATCGTAGCCGCGGTCGGTGATCGCTTCGGCAGAGGTGGCCTTGCGCCACTTCTTGAGCGTGATCTCCTTGTAGTTCACGGCCTCGGTCTTGTAGTGGGAAAGAGGAATGGTGTCACCCTCGGCCACAACGCCGCTCTCGAGCGTGCCGGTCGCCTTGTAGCTCTTAAGCACAGTGCCCGCCTGCTTGGCGATCTTACGGGTCACACCCAGGGCCTCCATCAGCTTTTTGATGGAGTAACCGAACATTTCGGTAAATTCGATCTCGCGCACGCGGGCGAGGTCATTTTTCTTGATCAGATTGGTTTCAGCAGCCATAATTAGCCTCCGTTCTTATTTTCAAAAAGATTGATGTTTGCAGCGATCGCCGCGCGGCGCTCCGACCTGTCCTTGATCTGCATGATCTGATCTTTGGTCATTGCGCCGCCGCTGGTATTCGCCGGGGGAGTGGCGGGATTCGCGCCCTTTGTCTGCGTGGTGGAGACCAGCCCTTTGTAGGTGCCGTCTACGAGCGCATCAAGGCTCCTGGTGTCCTTGATCTTCTCGCCGTCCAGCTCCAATGCGGCCATTTCCTCGCCGCAGCCGCGCATAGCAAGGTCCAAATTCGCGCCGGTGATGTTTTTGCTCTCAAAGTAAGCCCGGACGGCCTTTTCCTTTGCCGCCTTGCTTTCCTTTGCCGTGATGTCGGTCTTAAAGGCTTCAAAGGCCGAGTGTTCCTTCTCGTACTTTTCCTTATAGCCGCCGTCACCCGCTGCCTTGAGGTCGTCCAATTCCTTCTGGACGCCGGGCAGCTTCTCCGCGTCCGCCTTGTACTTCGTGAGATCGTCCTTGAGGGGATCGACCACGCCCAGATGCAGCGCAACCAAGCGATTCTCGATCTCTTCGTTGCAAGCGTCGCCGAGAATATTTCTGATTTCCGCTCTCGTAAATTTCGCCATGTTATTCGTTCTCCTTTTCCTTGGCCCCAATTCTTCGGGGGCGAACGTTGTATAAAAACCGCTGTGCTTCGCGGGTTTTACCGAAAGAAAAAGAGCCAACCTGTAAGAAATCCTTACAAGTTGGCTCCGATTGCCCTTTCCCGCGCCCAATTACGCGGAAGTGCTGTATTTGATTGTTTTCTTGACCTCTAAGACAATGTACCCGTCGCCTTTTCGTCGCACCTCTGCGTCGTTGCCGCGCTTAATAATGGCTTCAATGGCCTTGATGGTCTCGTTATCCATTTTTCAGCTCGCTTTCCAGAATGTCCCGATACTGTCCCACATGGTCAGCCGCAGCGGGTTTTAGAAACGGCTGCGGTTTATTGCCGTGGGTCATGTGCCAGTTGCCTACGGGTTGAATAAATCATCTATGCTGATAAACTCATGCAATTTGTATCGAGAATGTATCTTTATAGGGTCGAGTTGGAATATCTCACACCACTCCGTAAGGGTCTTTGTAGCGTTCCCAATTTTGATATTGACGTTTGTACTCCGGTTATTGCACTGTTCTTTAACCGTGGACCACCGGCAATTATCAGGGCAATAGTCACCATCGTTGTCAATGCGGTCAATGGTCAAATCATCCTGATATCCGTGGGACATGGCCCAATCATGGAACGCAATAAAATCAGAACGCCATTCCTCGCATACCTTTATGCCACGTCCGCCGTATCTGTCGTATCGTGCATCATGTTCATTATAACACCTTGCTTTCATGTTTTGCCAGATGTTGTAAATCCTTGTTCCCCCAACCTTAAATCCGGTCTCTGCAAACTTCCTGCGCCCATCGCCCAAGATAAGGTTTTTCTTATCCTGTTCCTTTTTCAAGCAACCACAAGAGCGAATTGCGCCGCATTGCAGGCTATCAGAACGAACAATTTTCACATTTCCACAGTCACACTGACAGACCCAATAGGTTTTTCGCGTTTCCGTTGGATGCAGACCGACTACAACCAATCTGCCAAATCTCTGCCCAGTTAAATCCTTGATGTTTTTGTTGTTTTTCATTGTTCCCACCTCGAATATATTGTACCATATTCGTGCGGAAAAGTCAACGTTTTAACTCAGATTCTATGATTTGTTTGTACTGGCTCAAATGGTCCGCTGCGGCTGGCTTTAGGTATGGTTGGGCACGTTGCCCATGCGTAAGGTGAAATTGTCCCTTTGCATCTTGATATACCCAAGGATTCGGCCTGCCACCCGGATAATACTTTCCTGTGCCAAGTTCCGCTTGTGTATCACATAGGCCCCATACTCGCTGTTGGTGCCTATGTAAACCGCATCACCCCCTTCGTCTACTACATGGGTAATGCTATTCCGCAAATTGCCGGTGTCAACAGGGCATAGTTTTTTTGCATATCCCTCTGCTACCAGCCCGCACTTTTCCAGCCCCCGCAGCAGCGCCGCCTTGATCGCGGCGGAAACCTCTTTGCTGTTGTCTTGGATTTCAACGCTCATCAGTTCTCTCCTTTGGGAGCTGAACAACGGCGGTCTCATCAAATCTGAAACGCTCTAATGGATCAACTCCGCTACGATTTTCCACGGCGCAGCTACCTCCTCGCCAAAGCTATTTTTGCGTGTTTGCGTTGTATCGATCGAAATGATCTTTAAGGTGCTCCCCTTTTTTGCTAAAATCTCCATCTCTCGGCTCATTGCGTCACGCCCATAGTAGCTAATCGGCTCCGCATAAATCGCATTTGCCTCTTTAGGCACTCTGACTTCAAAAATTGCTCCAATGTCGGAAGATACAAATTTCCCTGCTCTATCTGCATCTAATGTCATGGACATAAAGCCTTTTTCGGTGATCTCAGCCCCAACAAATTCTTGCGGGGAAACTTTCTTCCCGAATAGCCCCGTTGCAAGGTCATATTTCTTCCCGATGGCGTTTTCAAACGGCTTTAAACCGTTGATCCCTCGATAGGTAACGACGTTCTCTCCCAAATGCGCTGATTCAAGCGCATTTTGCAAGATATCGCCATTCTTCTTTGCGTACTCAACATTTGCAGCTCCGGCCTTCTTTGAAAACTTTGCAAACTCTTTTTCGTTTCCAACCGTCCGAGCATAGGTGTTGAGATACCAGTCTTTCCCGTTAGTATAGCCATTCGCCACTTTAGCAGCTTCCGGGAAATCCGTTTTCCACTTAGCCGTCTCCCGCTCGAGTGGAGCGAGAATATCGTTCGTTTCCTTTTCCCACTCCTTGCTGAACTTCCCGTACTCTTTAAGACTGCTTACATCCGAAAGATCTATAAAAGTCCGCGTTCCTATGTCTTTCTTTTTCCACCCCGCCCATTCCGCATAGGTCATATTCGAAATAACCTCTGTTTGCCCCGTATCGGCGTTTCTGGCGCGCCGTTGTGCGGTAGAGGCATCTACCCCCTCAACGGCGGGAATCAGCGTGCAGCGGCAGTTATAGATTTCCCACGGTGGCCCTTGTGGGTCGCCGGGAAAGCGGCAACCGTTAGAAAACTTCTTGTTCTGCGCCACTTGTTCGCCGTCAAGCACGGCATGAGAGTGGCGTGTTCTGCTGTCCAGCGTCGCGAGCCAACATTTCTTGAGCTTAATGCCCATATTTTCCGCCGCCGCATAGCTGTCCATGCGTCCGGCGTTCTGCGCGCCGGTCACGGCAGTGCGGGCGGTGCGGATGGCGGAATCTCGGCTCATGGTGGTAATGCGCTTTTGCAGATCGTCCGCCATGTGCTTGATGCTCTTTCCCTGCAAGATGGAGCTGGTGACGCTGGCCGTAATTTGCTTCTTGCCATACGCGAGGTCGATACCGCGCTTTAAGGCGCGTTTCGGCGGGTAATATGGCATCAGCTCCGGCTGCTCTACCATAAGCCGTTTGACCGTCTGCTCGTCCCACAGGTCAAAGCCGACGTTGCCCGCTACCTGCTCGATGGTGTACGCCGAATAGTTGCGGTTCAGGCTGTAAATGCCCGGCGTTGCATCGTTGGTATAGGACACCGCCACAGCGTTTGCATCGGTCACGCGGTGCGCTACCTTGTCGCGCATGGCCTGATAGCGTTCCCCGCGTCCGATCTGATTCAGCCGCCATTGCTTGTAATCGGCCTCCGTCCATTCCTTCCCGTTCTGCACGGTGCCGATCAGCGCCTTCATTTCCTCGTCGCGCTTTTTGAATTGCTCAAAGTATGCGTCGATGGTCGCTTGCAGCTCTTTCCCTGCCTCACGGTATAGCTTCGCAATGCGCCGTTCCAGCTTTGCAAGCTCCTTGTCGGTCAGCTTGTGGCCGAGATCACTGGTTGCCATCGTCAATCACCGGCTCCGTCAAGTCAATTACTTCCGCCGCCTTGCGTTTCATCATGTCCTCGTACTGGTCAATGTCGCCGTTGATGGTCAGCAGCTTCTTTGTGATGTATTCGTCATCGTAATACGCCGCGCCCAAAAGAATGTTCTGCGTTTCCTCGCTCTTGTTGATGATCTGATTGCGCGTGTAACTCGGCTGATCTTCAATGCCTGCCAAACGCAGAATCTCAACAATAAACCGCGTTACCTCGGATTCAAACTTGTCCGTTTTCAGATCCAGAGGCACATAGCTTGCCTTGATTGCCGTTGCCGTCTGGTTCCCTGCGGATACCGCCGCAGCGTCAAAACACTGGAAATCTTCATAGAGCTTCTTTTTCAGCATATCAATGGTGCTGCTGGTGCCCTCATACGGCGCCTCGATGGTCTTGCTCTCCACCTTGGCGCCGTCGTCGCCGTTAGCGTGGGCAACATGGGTGGTTTTCAAGCGCTCCACAAATTTTGCGTCATCCAGATCGTCCATGCCGTTGCAGTTGGACAAGACCCAATAGATCAGATTCCCCTCATCCACATTGTTGACCATGTTCGAGGACGCAAGGTCGAGCGCGTCGATGGTGTTACGCTTGCCGGCGATCTCGGATAGACACCGTTTGTTATTTTTCAGCGGCACGATGGGGAAACTCGGATAATTCCCGCCGTCATAGATTTCGGTTTCGCCGACCTCGGCCTTGCGGATAACAAGCTTGTAGCTGCGCTTCTCCTGCAATACGCTCATATCTTTGTTCTTTGGCTGGAAATATTCGGTAAAGCCGTCGATCTCGTACAGCGTCGCTCTCAACGGTTTATCCTGTGCCACCTGCCAGAACCGGATACCGGCTTTCAGCGCGCCGTCCTCCTCATCGTAGAGGGGAACGAACTCAAGCAGGGAGAACACCCGCAAATGCGTCAAATCCCAAAAGCCGAAGGACACGCCCGCGATTTTCGCCTCACGCGCTGCATCCATGACTTCCTGGTCGAAGTCCGGGCATAGTTTTTTCGGCGTTTCCTTCTCCGCGAAAGTCACACCGTTGCCAAGCAGATACGAGACCTCCTGATCGACCGCCAGACCGAAGAAGCGGCTGGCCAGCTTATGGTTTGCTGTCCACATATCCGTGTGGCTGCGGCCCTGCATATCATAGATAATCTTCTCGTAGCGGTTGATGGTCGGATTCAAGCCGTCATAGTACGCCTCCGCATCCGCCGCCGTTTTATACGCCGCGCTCTCGCGGTGCTCATTGATCGTGCTGCGGATAAACTCAATGCGCGCTTTTTCATCCTCGCCCACCGCCACGAGGTCATTATATGTTTTGATAGCCGCTCACCGTCCTATCTGTTCCAAATGGGTGTATAATCGCGCCGATACGCCTTGTTCTTCAGGACCGTATAAGCAAAATACCGCGTTTCATCCATCGCGTGGTCGTTTTCCTTGATCGGCCTGTCATCAGCAGATTTTTCGTCCCACCGATACAGCCCAAACTCCCGAATGCAGTCTTTGCAGCCGCGATGCACCTTGATTACGCCGTCCTGCAAAAACCGCGCCGTAGTCATAATACCGTTTGTCACATCGTTGTTTGCTTTGCGGACCATGTAGCCACGCCGCCGCAAGGCCTCGATAAACGAGGCGGCAGACGGGTCAACGATGATGCTTTTGACGTCCGCCTCGCCGATGAGCTTTTTAATTTCGTCGGCGTATTCCTCGTCCGTCTTGTTCTTTTGGTTCTCGCGCCCGGAATAGTAATACTCGCGGATCCGCGTAGCCGTCTTGCCGTCCCAGCGCCACAGCCCCGCGGAAAACGGGTTAAGTGTGCCGTAGTCGCAGGACACATAGTATTCTCCCTTTTCCGGCAGCTCGTCCACAATGCAGCTCTCGTCAAACATGGGATAGATCAGCCCCTCGGCCACCACCCACAAGCCGCGAATGTATCGGTCGTAGAACACGCCGGAAAACATTGCTTGATAGCGTTCCAGCGTTTTCTGAGACAAGCCGGGGTTGTCCGTCATTTCAAAATGCAGATACAGCGCGTTCCGCTCTTTGTTCCGCTGTATCCACTCTGTATAAAACCAGTGCTGCGGACTTCCCGGGTTGCAGGAAAACCACAGTTTCGCCCCGTCAACGGAGCAGCGGGTCAAGGCCTGCTCCACAAACGAGCGCGGCATCAGCACCACTTCGTCCAGCAGCACACCCGCCAGCGTGCGGCCTTGGATCAGCGTATAACTTGCCTCGTCCTTACCGCCGAACACCTCAAAGTAATTCGTCACGGCTCCGCGCCGCACTTCCATCACCTTGTCGCCGCGCCGCCAGCGAATGATATAGCGTTCCTTTGCCAAACTCATCGCCGTGAATGGAACGATGATGTTCTTGATGCAGCTATCCACCGTGCGTCCACACACGCCGAAGCGCTGACCGCTGAAATTCTCCATCGCCCAGCGGACGAACGCCCACATCATGATGGAAGTCTTGCCGGAACGCACGGCGCCATCGCAGATCAGCGCGTCATACTCGGAATAGGGGAAAGCGAGGATTTTTGCTTGCTTTGGGCTAATCATCGCTCTCAAGCTCCTTTGCCATTTCCTTTAAGCTCTGACTGAGTGCATCTTCACTCACCGTGTCGGCAGGACCGCCGCCGATCATCGCCCATTTGTCGATCAGCGTCCCCATCGCCGTTGTGATCTGGCTGAGATTTGCCGCCGCCAGCTTTTCCGGGTCGTTGAGCATTTCAAGCCCCTTGCCAATGAACGAACACACAAGGTCTTTGTGGTCGTTCATGTACTCCATCACATCGGCGGTGTTCTCTTCCTTTTTTTGCTCGCACTTTTCCACAATGTCAGCATTTGCCCGCACAAGGTTCTTGACCGTCGTTGCGGACACGCCGTTGATTTTTGCTGTGGCGCAATAGTTGTTCGTCTGCACATAGTCCGCCAGTATTTTCTTTTTCTGCCGGTCTGTCAGACGCGCAGCCATTGTCACCACCTCATTGCATTACTCGCTTATCGTCAACCTTTGTGAGCCATAATCTTCATGCGGCGCTCGTTGAGCTTTGCTCTTTGCTTACCGGCCTCGCGGCGATTGGCAAACATTAAATTACGGCGTTCATTACGTCCTGGATTTTTCTTCATGGCAATTCCTCCTAAATTTTTTTGCTACCAGCCCCCACCCCTTGGCCTTACATAGCAGACTTTACCCGCCCCGAAGGACACATCTGGTACGGCATTGCAGTCCTGCCCTGCTTTAGCGATTTAGGGAAAGTCCCCGTCACTCGCTGTGGTCTCCCCTTACGGGGCACCTATGCCGCATATTGCCCTCAACCGCCCGCCCCGAAGGGCGGGCTATCAAGGGAGGAGGAAACAGATGAAAAAGCAGAGGCGTGAAGAGCCTCGCCCCATCACGCCTCTATTTTTGCATAGGTTTTTCTTATTTTTCCCCTTAAAAGGGGAATTTTCAAAATTTTTTCAGATAATCGTCCACGGTCATCGGATTATCCGTCCTTCCGAGCAGATAATCGACCGATACCCCGAACTTGTCGGCAATGCTTTCCAATGCGTCCGTTGTGGGCGTGGCCTCCCCCGCCTCGTACCGCCTCACCGCGTCACGGTGCAGACCGCACAGTTCAGATAAGACATATTGCTTTATTCTCTTTCTCTCCCGTAAGCGCTTCAAGCGCTCGGGAAACGCGTTCATACCACATCCCCCATTCTGATCTGCTCAAATTCATGCTTTGCAAACAAGGGAGCAAGCATCTTTTCTTTCGCTGCCTCGTAAAACCCCTTGTCCACCTCGAACCCATACGCGCTGCGCCCCATCTCATACGCTGCACGAAGCGTCGATGCACTTCCGGCGCATGGGTCAATCACAACATCGTCGGGGTCTGTAAACACGGAGATCAGCTTTTTCAATACCGCAACCGGCTTCTGTGTAGGATGTACCTTTGGATATTGACTGCGTTTGTCTCTCTCCCACGCGAACCAATCAAATACCATGTGCCGCTCGCCATCCGAACCAACGTTACGGAATTTTGGCAGCTTGTCCCGGTAGAGGACGACCGCAAATTCCGTCGCGCCTACTATTTTCATGTTGGCTTTCAGCACCTGTGCAGAGTAGTTTTTACAGAAAAACAGGGGATAGCTTTTCATGAACCCGTAGCGCTTTCCGTATTCGATCACCGTTTGCATTTGCTCAAACGCGCAAAACACGATCATTGCTGGAGCCTGCCCCTTTTCCTTCGGTTCCTTGCGCAGCATACGATTGCAGAAGTGCATATACTCCGCAATTTTGAATGTTCCGTCCGTGTGGAAAAAGCTCTGCTTTGCAAGCTTACTTTCTCCGTTTTTATTATCCCCTCCGTTGTACCACATCGGATTGCTTGCATAGGCGTCCACGCCGATGTTATAGGGTATATCCGCAATCACCAGCTGTGCTTTTGGAATATTGTATCGCTTAAAATTCTGAAAATTGTCATGGTATAACTCGCATTTCATGCCAGCACCTCCTCCAGCCGGAAACTCTCTTTGATCTCCTTGCCGTCCACCATGATCGCCACGGTCACATAGCGCCGCTGCGGATGGATGTACGTCACCACGCCGGTGCGGATTGGGTACAGCTTTTCGCCGCGCGCCTTGCCCGGAAACTCCTCCGGCACCGTTATAAACTGCGCCCGCACCTTGTCGCCTACCTTCATTCCGCACCTCCGAACGCTTCCTCGAACGTCAGGCCGCTCTCTCTGAGGATGCCTTTGATCACGTCGATGGTATGCTGATTGTTGCCCGACAGCCACCACCAGATGTTGCTTTTGGAAATGCCTACCGCATCGGCAAGCTGGCGGCGCGTGTACTGCCGCTCGCAGAAAACCTTTTTCAGCGCCGGATAGACGCAATAGGGAAATTCGATCATTTTCTCCCCACCCTCCGTTTGTATCGGTCTTTTGACCTTTGAATGTAATTGATCATCTGTTTTGATCGCGCGCCAGCCTTCCACCGGCCGCCACTTTAGCTTCCGCGTTTCCTTGTCGCATTCCGACCAAGGGCATTTTCCGCAGGCGTTCTTACAGGTCCAGCAGAGTGTTTCGCTTTGATTTGCCATTTACACTTCCTCCACCCAAATGCCGAATCGCTCCAGCATCAATTTTTTCTTGATGATATAGTCCTTTGTCTTAAAGCCCTTTGCGTCCTCCACAATCGTTTTCCCGTCGCGGGTATACACGAAGTCGGCTATGTATGTAACTGCCCTCACAGCGGCTCCTGTTGGCGTTCTCTGCGCCCCCACGAGCTTGTACGTCTGCTGCAGCTTCAAATCGTGTATTTCCCCCGCTTTCAGCAACAGCCGCAGCTCATCATAGCGGTCTGCCTCGTGCTTGCTGTCAAACGTGATACCATGCCGCACGGTTTTGCGGTTGTGGTACTTGCCCGTTTTCTGAGCAAGTACCTTTTCAACCACTTGTTTTTGTGCCGCAGGCCCGAGACGTGCAAGGTCAGATGCCGTCAGGCTCATTCGTCTCCTCCGACCGTAAACAGCCCGATGCAGTAAACGATGATTGTTACGCCAAGGACGAATTTCTCCGCCGCATCCGTCTGCAACGGGAATATCGTTGTCACAGCATTGATCCAGAGTAAACCCAATACTGCTGCTTGGTATAGTTTTAGTTTCTTCATTTTCCCCTCCCGTCTGTCACCATGACCACGCGCACCTTGCCGAACTGCTCAAGCGCCATTGCCACGGCCTCCTTGGTTGCCAGCTTGTTTCCGTGTTCTTCAATGTCGATGATGATGCGGATCATGTACCCTCCCTCCGCTCGCCGTAGCTGCAAAAATCATCAGGATGTTCACGGTCGAGATGGACTTCACACCATCCCGTTTTCGGTTTGTTGTATGACCGACAATTCTTGCACCGCACCACGACCACGGCATCCACAGTGGGGGCGTATCGGATTTCTTCTTTTGCTAAAATATCTGCGTCGGAAATTCCGAACTGTTCTTCCAATAACTCCGCATCAATCAGCCTCATGGTCAGCACCTCCGTCCATCTTGGCCCCGCATATCTAAAATCTCGCGCAGCGCCTCACGCTCACTGTATTCAGCCATTGTCAGCCCTCCTTGAACGCATTGTAGTGGCACCCCATACACTTGGGAAACACATCGTCAGGGTTTTCTTCCTGATACTCTGCAAATTTTTGTGCCTTTTCTCTGGACTCGAAAACAGAAGAATAGTGAACGACCGGATTTGTATTCCGTCTGTAAGATGGGCTGTAAATGCCGCAATAGAGTGCGCCCTGATAGTCGCAGCATACAATTTCTTTGATTGTCCCCTTGTACACTTTGTTGGAGCAATTCACCCACCAAACGGTATCTCCAACATTCAGTTTTGTCTTAATGTCATCCATTGTCAGCCCTCCTCCACATAGCACCAGCTCTGGGGCGGGCGCTTGATCTGTAAGCTCTCGTTTCCGCAAGTTCCGTTGTTTTCCCTGTGCATTGCGCAGCTTTCACAATACCAACTATTCGGGCACGCTCGGCGTAACTCGTTCAGGTCTTTCGGCGCATCGTAGATTTTCAGGTCGGAGATATGCCAGCCGTAGCCCTGGCAATGTCCAAGATAGCCGTGCAACTCATCGTCTGTCATAGCCACACACAGGCCACACTTTTCTTCGGCAGCTTGCTTGTAAACGGATAGTCCCCCGGCCTTAAAAAGAAAATCCGTACTATCCTTGTCAATCTTGTAAATCCGGTCGCAGGTAAACTCCCCAATGACCTTGCCGCCGCCGTAAAACTGTGGCATTGGATAGTTCGTCGCGATGAAGTCCTCGTGCGGATATTTTGGCAGCGTGCAGTAGATATAGCACTTAAACGGCGTGTTCATCTTCGGGCGTGTCTTGCGCACCTCAATCGTCTTTTCGCCGCGGGCAATCTTCTCCACCCACTTCGGGCGGATACTCAGCATAACAGCCTTACTCATTTTTTCATCGCCTCCAATGCTTTCTCCGCCTCCTCGCGGGTGAGGAAAACGGTCTTGCCGATTTCATCGACCGGTACGCCGAAAATGGATTTATCAACAAACCCGGCTACGATATCCCATTCAATGAATGTACAAAACAATTCCACGCGAATTGCCTTTACTCGGTATTCGCTTATGGTTTTTCGACTTGTACCCTCATACACCGTATCTCCCACCTTGCACGGCAGCACCACCAGCCGACCGTCTCTGTCGGCTGTCAGCAGTTCCGCAAGTCTTCCGAAAGATATGTCACAGCTGGAAAGCACCTTTCCGGCTTCCCGTGCCTCAGCGCACGCCTGCGGCGTCAGCCCCGTGTCCTCGTAGGCGGCAAGGCGCTCAACGCCTCCCTGTTTGAATCCACCACGTTTTTTCATCATCGGGAATCCGTCTTTATCGCGGCATGTCAGTCGTTCCATCACTCCACCTCCTGCTTCGCAAACGGGTCGTACTCACTTGGGTCTGCCTTGTTAGCCCACTCGACCCACATAGTTGCTTTTTTGCGCAGCTCGTCGTCCAGTAAGAACGGCTCCTGCACGAGGATGAGCTGCGGATTGTTGCGCATAAAGTTCGCGTTTTCCACGATTTCCTCGTAGTCCACCGGATATAGCAGTTTGCTGTACACGCGGTCGCCCTTGCTCGAAATGCGGCGTGTAAATGATGCCTCTTTAAAAACGAACGGTTCTGTAAGGTGCGGGTTCAGTTTAAGATCGTATTTCGCGATGTATCCAAGTTTCATGTTCATCACTCCACCTCCTGCATCCAAAACTCGCAGCGGCAGTCGAGGCATCCGCAGTTTGGCCACTGCTCCAGAAACACACTCTGCCGCGTCTTGCGCGGGTGCTCCTTCGACCACTGCTCAACGGTAGCGACGATTCTCTTGCAATCTTCATCGGAGATGGTGCTATCGATAACGCATTTGCTATCGTCAAATGGGCAACCCTTACAACCATCGTATGAGTTGCACATCCTTTTTCTTTCTTTCAAAAATTCTAAAGCGTCCATCTTCTTACCTCCTCCACCGACATCCGTTACAGGCCCCCTCATGGGCCAGCGTGTAGTTTCCGCATTTCAGGCACAGTTCGTTCCGCAGAGCGTCAATTTCTTTCGTCTGCGCTTCGATCAAGTCGGCGGATTCCGCCAGATCGTCGCACAGGGTAATGGGCGTTTCCCACTGGTTCCCCTTCGCCCATTCCGCGTGCTCACGCAGGGCTGCTACGATCTCTTTTTCTGTCATTTCATTTTCCCCTTTCAGGTATTCTTTCATTTCAGCCGGTAGTTTTTGGCCCCGGTAATATTCAGCACGCAGCCTTTCGACCGTTCCGCAATCCGCGAGCCTATCGCCTCGTCCCAGTCCAGCACGCGCGAGATCGTCCACTCAGAGCTGATGATTGTCACAAGGCTTGACTTGATATACCGCGCATTGAGCAGATCAAAGGCAATGTTGCGATCGGCCTCTGTCGCTGTTCCCTTGAGAAAATCGTCGATGTACAGCACCTTGACGCTTTTCAGCGGATCAATAGCATCTTGATATGCCGCGGCATCGTTGACCTTTGCTTTGATGGCCGGAATATCCGCACGCCATTGCACATAGCTCACCGGTAATCCGGCATCCATGAGCTTCCCGCACATCGCTGTGCAAAGATGCGTTTTCCCGCTGCCGGAGCTTCCTCCGGCGTAAAACCATCTTCCGCGCCAATCGGCAAGATAGCGTTCCGCCGCCTCTTTGGCCTGCTTCTGCCACGGCTCAGTCGCGCGGTAGTTCTCCATCGTGCATCTCTGCAAAAGCTCTTTAAGCCCGCTTTTTTCGATGCGTTGCAGATTCCTTTTGCGGATGGAGCATTCGCATTCCCGGTACTCCGCGTTCCCGTCTGCTGACCTCCACACGGTGTATCCAACGCCGCCGCAGTGCGGACAGTCGTCAGAGATTGACGGCTCCGGGGACGTTCCATTTTTTCGTATCTCCTCCAGTATCGTGACCATGTCCATTCATCGCGCCCCCTTTCTTCTCCAGCTCACGCTTTTCCCATAGCTGGAATTTCTGTTGCCAGTTATAGACCGGCTTGCCCTCGGTGTCCCTCCAACCGGCGACGGAGTAAAACTCGTAAAATGGCTTGGGGTCAATAAGCCCTCCGCGCAGCTTGGCATATTCGGCAACCTCGTCAAACGTGGGAGCCTTTCGTGAGAGAGATATAGAGAGAGAACTATCGTTCTCTTTCTCTCTCTCGTTCTCCCCCTCTTTCTCCTTGCTGGTTTGTTCCGATTTGTTCCCACTTTGTTCTTCTTTTGTTTTTGTTTTGTTCTGTCGATTCGCTGCTTTGTTGCGACCACTGTCCAACGTTGGACGAATCAAAGTGAAAACAGCGCAGGGAACGCCAGAAAGACATGGCTCGCTTTCATCAAGCGCATAATCGCAGATTGCCAGCACAACGGCCTTAAAGTCTTTTGCGTTGAGCGCTCGCAACGCGTCCCTGTAACTTCGGTAAAAAGTGAATTGATTACGCTCCATCGCTTTACTCCTTTGGCTTTGCCAGAAGGGAAACCGTTGCACCGTATCGCGTCATAACTTCTGCGATATCGGTCGCGTCACTCTCGGACACTTCTGGCAGGACAATAACCGCCTTTTCGTGCGGTGAAACGATATGCACCTCATATCTCATGCTGCACCTCCATCAAAACGGAAGGTCCCCGTCATCCTCAACCTCGATCATGCCGCCTGCGGTGCTGTACGAAGCGGGGCTGTCGTTGCCCTCCTGCGGCTTGCTGTCGGCAAAGTAGACGCTATTGGCGATGATCTCGACCGAGCGGCGCTTATTGCCGTCCTTGTCGGTCCAGTCTCGCGCCTGCAAGCGACCGTCCACCACTACCTTGCGTCCCTTGGCGCAGTATTGCGCGGCAAACTCCGCCGTGCGCTCCCACGCGACCACATCAAACCAGTCCGTTCCGGCATCCTTACCGTCGCGGTCGACGGCGATGGGAAAGCTGGTGACCGCCTTGCCGCTCTGCGTGCGGCGCAGCTCAAGGTCCTTTCCAATGCGTCCCATAACGCTGATCCTGTTCAAGCTCATTTCAATTCCTCCCTGTTTTTTCTGTAAATCATGTTCTCCCGTGTCCAACCGTGATATTTCGCTTTGAGGTAGCCGACGATGCAGGCGTATAGCGCCGTCCTTTGCGGCCCCTCGTCAAAGGCTCGGTGGCAGGAGGGGCAGAGCGTCACGATGTTCTGCTCGATGCCTCTGCCGCCCTGTGAGCGACGTATAACGTGCGCCACCGGCTCTCCGTTGTTCCGCCCGCATAGAATGCAGCGCCCGCCGTCGCGCTCGTATACGATCTCCTTGACGCTTTTTGGGATGGACGTGGCCCTTGTCATTTTGTGCATTGCCAATCCTCCTTAAGTGCGTCAAGCTGTTGCGGGGTCAATGTCTCAATGCCCACCGCCTTGCAGTCCTGCACGATGTTGTCGATCAGGCGGGACATATGCTTTGTGTCAAAGGTGGACGAACCGTAATACAGCACTACGTTCTTGCAGCCGTCAATTTTGCTGTCCATCACTTCCGTCTGCCAGCCGATACCGTTCTTGTTCCAGCCGCCGCATAGCTTTTGTACGGCTTTCTCGCGTACACAGACGGTTTCTGTGTTCCCGCCGACATCTTTCACGGCCTGCCGGTAAACCTCGCTTGTAGGCGTTCCTGTAGCTTCTGCGAGCTTGTCCATCAATACCCATGCGTAAGCGTTGGCGTCAAGGCTGCGCTTTTCGCGGTGCTTCTTCACGGTCACGTCAACGTCAACCTCGTGCAGCTCGTCGTACAGCGGGCCGATATTCTCCCGCGTGGCGATGGTGAGCAGATACCCACCATCGCGCGCAAGGGATAGATCATGCAGTCGGGCTTTCATTGGCTTTCCTCTTTTCCATGCAAGCCCAGCAGAGCGGCACACCGTATTTCTTCATCGCGCCTTTGGAGATGTCGCTCACACGATAAAGCTTGCCGTTAAAGGACTGCGGTGTGATCGGCTGCTTGCAGTCTTGGCAGGTGTAGTCAAACTGTTCCTTGTACGCCTGGTTGAAGGATTCCATCTCGGCCTTGCTCGGCTTCGGCTCCGCGGTTCTTGGCGTGTACTTGGTCGCGTCCTTCGCCCAATACACATCCGCGCCAAACCCGAGTGCCTTGCAGGCAACGGAGATAGCATCGGTCAGCGCCATTTTGAAACACTCGTCAGAGGTGTAAAGGCCGTTTCGTTCGCTGGCGACAAACGCGCTGCCGCCTGTGCCGGGAATTGCATCTGACCACGCACCATCGACCTTAATGAAAAGGTCAATGTCCACAAATGCGGAAACCTCGTTGTTCGCGCCCTGCTCCAACCGCTTATCCGTGATAACGTACTTCCAGCCGATCCCGCAGGGGCCGAACTGCTCCGTCAGCGCCTTAATGCGCCACATGGGGTTAATGTCGGTCTTGCCTTTCAGCCTCCCCGCTTGAATTTCGCGCTGTGCGGACGGCGGGACTTGCCGCACGCTTTCATAAATTCCAAGGTTCTCCATCACTTCACCCCCATGCTCATGCAATGCACGAGCGTTGCGCCGTCGATTTCGGCGCCATTTTTCAGCAGTAGGGCAAGGTCGGTCTTGCTCACCGTGGGGGCGTTGTAAGTAACCTCGCCGTCGTGACCGTTGGCAAGCATCCACGCCACCACCGCGCTCATGTCGGAGACCTCCACACTGGTGGTCTTGCGGTAGCTGATGGAGCATCGGGGAGTGGAAAACTTCTCGCCGTTCAGAACAGAATCGAGATATTTTTTCTTGCTCTCTGCCGCACGCTCTAAAGCCTGTCTGCGCGCCGCAAGGATCTGCTCTTCTTCGCGGATCGCCTTTGCTTCGGAAACGTCGTTTTTAATCCAAAGCGCGATGTTCTCGATCTTCTGCTCTCTTGCCATGTTCAGCTCTATGAGCTTTTCAACGTCAAGGATTTCGCCGGTCTCGGCATCTACACATTCCGCAAGCGCGGAATCAATCTGATACAAGTTCATTGCTTTCCTCCTCAAAAAATTCTTCGCCGCAGAACGGACACTCGGCGACCGTCCGCGTTTCTATGCCGTTCTCGCCGTCAAGGTTCTCGCGCACCTGATAAGTGTACGGCTCAAAGAAGATCGCTCCGCAGGCTTCGCATTTGTAAACCATGTAAATTACGACCTCCCCGCTTTCCGTATCATCTCCGACAGGCCGTATGTCCGCCCGACAATGGACGCTATCCGCGCCATCTCGATCTTGCGGAGCACCTCGGCTTCTGCCGGATCGTTTGACAAGTAGTAGCCCTTGCCAAAGTTCATAATGCAGTATTCCTCGCCGTCCTCCTCGCATCGTGCCGCCTCGATTACCTTGCGCAAGTGCCGGTCTGTCCAGCCGGTCATTTCGCAGAGCTGCCAACGGCGCAGCGCGTTCTGAGCGCCAACGCGAAGATGGTTTCGCAGAGTGATAACATCGTCCGTCATGGCGACACCTCCTTGTAAACGTAAGCGGTTTGGACGCCAAACTCCCGCGCGGCCTGGTGGTCGTCAAAGAACACGTCGATGCGGTTTTCCTTGATCGCGCCGCCGCAATCCTCGGCGGTGTATGTATGGCTCGTGCCGTCGGTAAAGTAAATCGTGACGGTGGAGCCGTAAGGGATCACGTGAGGGTCAACCGCGATCGTTCGCCCCTCCGTGGCCGTCGTGCCGGTCGAGGTGATACCGTCCGTCTTGCCGCAGCACTTCATGCACGGGCAATAGGCGGTCAGCTTAAATTCGCCCATCGGCTCGCCGAGGTCGAGCGCGGCGCAGCCCTGCGCGGGCGTGTCCTCGCCGGGGAGCTTGCCCTCGATGATCGGCGGCTCGCCCTTGTACGGCTGCCCGGTGGTTTTGACCGTTAGGGTTGCGACGATGATAAGCATCACCGCGAAGAACAGGCAGACGGCGGCGATGCGCGCCAAAGCGTCGGCCTTGCGCTGCTCGCGGGTACGCTTTTGATTTCTCATACCGCACCTCCCCATTGTTCCGCCATAGCTTTGGCGATGCCGGGGAAGGTTTTGCTTCTTGCTTTTGCCGTACGCGGGTCATTCCATCGCATAATCTTCCCAGTCTCGTCTTTTGCATAGTTTGCGCTTGCCCCCACACTGTATCCACCTGGCAAGATATCTCCTGCATCTACAATGTTTGTCGGTCGCAAAGCGGGTAAGCCTTTTAGCCATAGGCAAGTCTTTTTTCTTGCGCGGTGCCCGAATTCATACGGCTGAATAATACAATCAGGCTTACGATAGTGTGTAGACATATATCCGACCGGATTTTCTACCGCAATTTTACAAACGTTGGCATTTACAAAGGCCAGGAAAAACGCCGCAGCTTCTTCCCGCAACTGCACCCGTCCGACCGCCTTTTCGCCATATCTTTTTGTGTTAAACCAGCGATTCCCTGTAACGGTTAGGTATGTGCACGGCGGGTGCGCGATCAGCAAGTCCCACCTGCCGACGTCATGCGGCTCCCCGTCCATTGTGGTCACTTGCCCCCCCTCGATGGCCTTGAGCGCATCGCCCAGGATATGCCACTCAGGGTGCCCGCCGGACGGCGCTTGAATGTCGCAGGAATACGCCTCGTGCCCAAAAGCACGGAACGCCTTGCAGACCTCTTGGCTTTCCTCACAGGCTACCAACACTCTCATCGCTTTGCCCTCGGCGTATCCAACCACACGATCAGACGCACGAGCTGATAAGAGATGGTCGTGACGCCGACAAAAATCAAAAAGGTGTTCATTCCCTTTCTCCTTTCTTCTCGTTCGGCACGAGGCCGACAAACTCAAGGCCGCGACCGCGTGCGTAAATCTCGCCCATGATCGTCCCCAGCTTTACAGGGTCAGGGGGCGTGACCCAAATGATCTTGTATTCCGGCTTTTTTCTCATTGCCTTTTCCTTCCCCCTGTGTTACAATGAACACAGGACACAATATCTGTGCTGAGATTTGTTCCTTCGCCCTGTTCGGTCTGCTACACCGAGCGGGGCATTTTCTTTGCATTACAAATCGGTTCACAGCGAAACGTCGCAACTCCGCTGCATTTCTTCGCTGAACTATTCCTCTGCATTTCTCTGCGGTTCTTTGCGTTTCTCTTCCGCTGCCGTTCAATGCCTCTCTCTTCAAATCCGTCGCTTTCGCTATTCCGTGCAAATCATTTCATAGCTATTGCGTATCATCGCAATTCCAAGCATCACCGTAGCATCACTAAGCGATTCCATTGCTAATCATGGACATTCCTTGTCATAGCGCATCATGGCTTTCCCGCGCCGATCCTTTGCTGACCACAGCTATTCTCCGCCATCACGTCTCATTGCACTGCTCATCCCTGCCATGCCGTTGCTCGTCAACGCTGTTCCCGGCGAAGCCATTCCGTTGCGGCACATCTCTGCACTATTCCTTCGCGCGTTACTCGATTTCCTCCCAGCGGAATCGGCCCTTGCCGCTGTTTCGCCACTGACCAATGCCGGAGAAGCGCCCATAGTCCAGCCAGTCGCGCACAACGTCGATATGGTCGTCGCACAGGCATACCACCGTAAACTCGCACGTTGCCCCGGCGGGAATTTCCTCGCTCATTGCAAGGCTGACGCGCTCGCCCTGCGCCGTTTGCGCTCTCAGCGGGCGCTGGCACTCCTTGATCTCGCCGTCAAAGAGAATTGGAATGGTGCGCGGCTCGGGGAAAATCAGCTTGTCGATTTCCTTCTTGTAAGCCTTGATTTTGCTGCTGGACGAATCCTTGACCTTGCGCAGACCGCCGCAGGTGTCCTTGAAAAAGCCCTTGATCTGGTAGTCGTACAAAAACGGCGTGCCGTCGTCCAGTCGTGGGAAAATGGTCATAGACTTCTCGGCAACCGCGTCCGCTCCCAGCGCCGCAACCTCGTCCTCCACGCTCGCCGCATCCGGCGCGTGGCTGCCGATAAACTCGCGGTAAATATCAGGGTTCGCGGGGCTGGTGCCGAGAATCGGCTCGATAAACGTTAATTTAACTTTGAGTTCTTTCATCTTTCATTTCCTCCTATTGTGTGTTAGCTCTATTCGCCGGATTTCAGCAGCGCGTCCACGGTAACACCGAAGTAGTCGGCGATGGCAGAAAGCGTATCGACACGCGGAGCGGCGCTCTTGCCATTCCACTTGCCAATCGCGCCATTTGCAATGCCGCACGCCTTTTCAAGCGCCCAAACGCTGATATTTCGCTCATCGCAAAGGCGCTTGACGTTCTCATAAATCACTCTTGATCCTCCTTTCACACTCATTCGCATTGTCAAGGACAATGCGAATTTTCTATAGCGTAGCATAGAAAATTTTTGAGGGAATTGCCCCACACTCTTGACAAGAAGATAGAAAATGCGCTATTATAGTTTTGCAGACATAATTCAACATTTTCTAAGGCCCGCATTCGGTGGGGGCTTGGTTTTTATCACCCTCTGAAAGCTATTATAGTAGAAAATCCGCTACCTGTCAATAGCTAACTCGCTACAAATAGAAATATTTTTGCCTATGAATACACGTAATAAAATCATCGTCCAAAACATAAAAAGCTTTGCGCAAATACGCGGGACCTCGATCAAACAAATAGAGAAAGACCTTGGCCTTGGGAATGGAATGATTGGTAAGTGGGAAGATTCCAAAAAAAGCCCACCGTTTGAAACCATTGAAGTAATTGCAAATTACTTGGGTGCGTCTATTCTTGAGCTGGCGGGGATAACGCCAAGTGAGAACGAAAAAGCCCCCGCCACAGAGGGCGAGGACTATACGGAGTTGCAGAAGGCCGCTATTCAGTTTGTGTTGTCATTGCCGCCGGAAAAGCTGGAGCGGTTTATAAAAATGGGCCGCGCTGCTTTTGAGGAAGACCAATGAAAGAAATCATCATTTTAGAGCTTCCATGATTTTTTGAAGTTGTTCGTCGGATAACTTTTGTATCAGGTCAAAGGCTTCTTCCAGCATTTCTTGATACTTTATTGTATCAAATTTTGCGTCGTTATACAACATCTTGCGTCCCTCCGTTTGGCTCTAAGGCTATTTTTTGCTCCTCCTCCGCGAGGATGCGCTCAATCAGCGCGAGCATTTCGTCTTTCTGCTTCGGCGTTAGGAGCAGATAAAGCGCCACCGCCGCTTGCACCTGTGCGTCCATGCTTCGACCTCCTTTTCGGTATTCATACCTATTCCCACAACAGGCATTTGCTGCACGGCGCTGTGCAACAAAATAATAATATTGCAAAAGATTGGGGAAGCGTAAATGGGTATTTTAGGCTCGCTTTTCGGCAAGAAAAAAATGACCGCTGCGGAAACTGCCTTTGTTAAGCGTCAATCGCAAATATTTGCGGACTGCATTCGCATCATTGCCGATACAACCGACATAGAAACCTATTTTTACCGATATGGGCTTGCCGAACAAACAGTAGCACAGATCGCAGAGGTCGCAGGTGGCGATACTAAGTGTATGGCTGGTGGAAGGGTTTCCCCGAACGAATGCGCCGAAATGCTACAAAACGAAAAGGCTACCCATACAAACAATTTTCTTTCTCGGTACATTCAAAAAGAAACCGTGCATATTCTCGGCCTATCTCGCGGGCAAGTAAAAAAGGCTCAAAGCATCGCGGCTATCGTTGACGAGTATTCCGACCAAATGCCGGAAGAAAGTCTCAAGCATGGGCGCGAGCTATGCGACAAGATGATTGAAAAGGTGGTGAACAAGTAATGAAAATTCCGGGTTTGTCTTTTAGCTGGAAACGTGCGCTCGGAATCACAAAGATGAAAAGGAAAATTTCAAAAGGAACTGGGATCCCAACGACCAAAGCAGGGCGGCAAAGAAAACTTGGCAAGCTCCTTGGTATGAAGTAAGGTTAGCCCTCGCCGCCTCTGCAACAACGGCGAGGGCTTTTTGCAGCCGGCGGGGATCGGTCGCCGCTGCTTGTCTTTACCGTAGCCCATTTTGGCTTGGTAATTCAATGCCGAAGCCTTGCAATAAGGCAGCGTTCGACATGGCTCGACAAGACCTCATCTTGCGACTTTGCGGCGCGAAAATCGGAAAAAATTAAGGTGGCGTAAATGAACATTCAAGAAGTGTGTAGAATCCGTAAAGAAGAATTGAAACTGACCTATCAAGACATTTCCGACGTTTCCGGCGTGCCGCTGTCCACCGTGCAGAACTTTTTTTCCAAGTTTTCTAAATCTCCGTCGATATACACCGTCGCGCCAATCTGCAAAGCGCTTGGAATATCGCTTGATGAAGCGTTCGGAATTTCCGAACACTTGACGCCGACCGAGAAAACCTTGCAAGCGCGGAATGATGAGCTGGAACGCCATGTTGACGCAAAGGCCGATACCATTGAGATCATGCGGCGCGGCGTGCATATCCGCAACGGCGTGATTGCTATAATGTTCCTCATCATTGTTTTTCTCGCTGTGTGGTGCGTGTACATTGATTTTCATTGCATAGATTACGGATTTTGGAGGGGGATTCGATGAGAGCGGCATTGTATATCCGCGTGTCCAGCGAGGAACAGGCGCGGCATGGTCTATCATTACAAGAGCAGAGGGACACGCTGACAAGGTATGCCAAATCGAATAAAATGACCGTGGTGGGCATATATGAGGACGCGGGCATATCCGCGCGAAAGCCGTACAAAAAGCGCCCCGCGCTCCTGCGGCTGCTGGACGATTGCAAAGCAGGGAAGGTAGACACGATCCTGTTTATCAAGCTCGATCGCTGGTTTCGCAGCGTCGCGGGATACTACGACGTGCAGACGCGGCTTGACCAGTACGGTGTGACATGGCAAGCGACGGAAGAGGACTATGAGACGCGCACTGCGTCGGGGCGCTTAAAGGTCAACATCATGCTTTCCGTCGCGCAGGACGAGGCCGACCGCACAAGCGAGCGAATCAAATTTATCAACGACGGCAAGCGGGCAAAAGGCCAACCGGCAGGATCAAAAGCGCCTTTAGGGTATATTGTTAAGGACAGGCAATACCAGATTGATAACGATACGGCAGATGCCGCACGAGATATGTTTGCGGCGTATATCAAACTGCAAAGTGTGCTTGGCGTAAAGAAGTATATGCTTGAGACGTGGGGCATTGACCGGGCATATACCAAGTATGTAAACTATTTTCGCAATCGCCTTTATATCGGCGAGGTGTACGGCATCGAGAACGCTTGCCCCGCGCTGGTGGGCAAGCAGGATTTTGACATTGTAAATGACATTTTGCGTCAGCGGTCGCAGCGCTGCGCAGGAGTTGAGACAGATCGCGTTTATTTGTTTTCCGGCTTGTTGCATTGCAAAGAATGCGGTAAAACGATGCAGTCGGAAACGGCAAAGCAGATTTATACCTACTACCGATGCCGGACGCGAATGCTTGACAACTCCGCGTGCCAGCACAAAAAGAGAATCCGCGAAGACGCGCTGGAAGACTATTTATTGCATGAACTTGAGGGGATTGCTGAGCGAAATAACCGCTATTACAAAAAGGCAGAAAAAAAGCCCACGCAAAGCGCGGACGCGATACGCAAGAAAATGGGCAAATTGAAAACGCTTTATCTTAACGACTTGATCGAGCTGGATGAATATAAAAAAGAGTACGCAGCTTTAAAAAAATCCCTTGAAGCGGTAGAGGAAAAGCCAAAGACAAACCTTGATGCGCTCCGAAATGGGCTTGCTGAATATGACACTTACTCCCGGGAAGAGAAAAAAGAATTCTGGACGCGCTTTATCCGGAGAATTGACGCAGATGACGACGGCGCGTTTTTTGTAACGACCCGTTAGGCATATTTGACCTTGGTGTTCCAAAAGGTAAATTATGCCCAAAAGGACACCCCCGCCTTACGACGGGGGGTGTTCTTATTTTTCGAGCTTTCGCATCACGCTGTTGTACACGCGCTCATTGACGATTTTAAGGCTGTCCATCAGCTCGTCCATGACCTCCCACGCTCTTGCCGGAGCCATGTCAGAGACGGCCTGCAAAAAATCGCTGTCGCCGTAGCTGCCTACCGTTTTAGACGCATAGGCTTTGACCGGCGCCGGAGCTGCCGAATACAACATCGGCCTTTCCGGTTCTTTGGGCGCGTTTTGATTTTGGATGATGTACAGCGCCGCCAGCTTCTGGTAATTGGGCCAGCTCGATTCCTCCGTCTCAAGCCGCGATATCCACAGATTGACCTCGTTTTTGTCGATCAAGGGGACGCACCCCCTTTATTCCTCCATCAGGCTTGCGGCACGCCGCAGCGCTTCTTTTACGCGATCGTCGTCCGTCTCGCGCATCATGTCGTTGATCTGCTCGCGCAGGTGCTCCATGCTGTCGGCGCGGCTATAGTGCCCGCGGACGTAATGCGTGCCGCGGCGAGCATAGGAGCTGCCCCTGCCGTAAGTGCCGCGCATATCAGCCTGCCAGTCGCCGCCACGAGAATAATCACCGTCGCGGGAATAATCGCCATCGCGGGAATAGCGACGCGAATAGTCTCCGTCGCGAGAATAACCGTCGTCCTCCATCATCTCGATCTTGTCGATGTTCTTGATGGTGGCGGTCAGCTTGTGCGCGATCTCAAGGTCACCCGCGCCCAGGTCGCCCTTACGCGCCAGCTCGTCGAGTTCTTCGCAAAGCATATTGCGAAGCTCATACATTGCTTTCTTACTCATGTCCATTCTCCTTTCACGCGATTCTCTCAACCGTCAGGTTCGAGTTGGCGAAGTTGACGGCCTGAGTGCTGGTGTTTTCCATTGCGACCGTCAGGCAGCAGCCTTTCGGGACGCAGACCTGTGCGGAAACATAAATGTTAAAGTAGTTTTCTACTGCCGCAGGCGTGACGGTAGCTGTTGCGCTGGTCAACGGCTCTCCGTTGATGGCAAGCGCCGCCGTGATGGCCTCAACCGTGCCTCCGGTGGGAATAGCGATGTTGCCGCCAAAGGAGACCCTAAACAGAGCGCGGTTTTGATTGGTGATGCCGCGCAGCGTGACAATGCCGGCGCCCTGACGATGCACGATACAGGGCTTGCTATTGACCGCCGTTTCGGTCAAGGGAACGTTCTGGCCTGCAGCTACCGTCACAATATTCGCGTTTGTGTACTCTGCCAAAATAATCAGTCCTTTCTAAAGTGGTCGAAATCGACCATGTTAAAATACAGCGGCGAGGCAATAGCCCCGCCGCGTTGTTGTCAGTATCGGCACGGGGCCGACCATTTTGTTGACGTCAACAAAATCGTCAACAAAAAGCTATGCTATGCAGTTGTCAGCAGCCGCAAGCTGCATACTGGCTGCAGCAATAGGGATTCTGCACCGTGTACGCCGGAATGGGAGAGGGGCGCAGCTGCGAGACCAGATAGCTGTTCTGCGCCGCCTGGCTTGCCGCCAGCTTCAAGCCCTGGTTCTCAGCCTGGAGGTCAGAGAGCTTGCTCTGCGTCAGGAAGTCGAGGATGGCGCGGCTGTTCTGGTTGTTCGCGTCAATAATGTCGCGCGTGGCGTTCTGCACGGTGTTGCGCGTGTCGCACGCCTGCGTCGCCATGTCGTAGCGCACCTGGGCGATGGCCGCGCGATTTTCGCAGCAGCAATTAGCGGCCTGCATCTGCATGGCGTTGAGCTGCTGCATCAGCGCCGCCTGCTGGTTGCTGCGGGAAAGCTCGGCCTGTGCAAAGCCGTTTGCCATCGCCATGTTGGTGCCGTTGACAAGCTGCGCCTGCTGGTAAAACCCGTCGCAAAGGCCCTGATTTACACTTTCGATCTTGCGCTCGACATTGGCAAAATCAGAGGTCAGCACATAGCCGTCGACCACGCCGCCGCTGTTGCCGTTGTTCCCCCAGCCGCCATTGCCCCAACCGAGAAATGCGAAAAGGAACAAGATAATAATAAACCAGCTGCCTTCTCCGCCCCAGCCAAAGCCGCCGCCGTTGCTGGAATTTACGGGCGCAACAGGCATAGTGGCCTGAACGCCGCCGTCAGAAAGAGACATAGTATCACTCCTTTGAAAAATTTTTATTCATCAAATCGTGGCCACGATGTTGATTTTGCAAAAAGTTGAGCAAACACTTTGCTTAAATCTTGCTTAGACTTTGCTTATTGCATCAGACTTTGAAACTGCTTTGCCATCTGCTGAAGCTGGTTTAGCTGCTGTTGGTTCAGCCTACCGCTCTGCAAGAGCTTTTCGACCTCCGCTTTGGGGTCGCCATGAAAATTCGCCTTGAATTGCTGGAACTGCTGCATCATGCGCTGGAACTGGCCTACCGGTCCGGGCATCTGCCCGCCGCCGAGAGCACCGAAAAACGGATTATTCATCGTCTTCGTCCTCCTCGACCTTGCGCTTCTTCTTGCCCTTTAATTCGCCCACAAGCGCCGCCAGACGGTCGAACTCCTCGCGGGTGACAAATTCCACGCTTTCCCCCTTCGGCGCTGTGCGGGGCGTTTCTGCGCGTTCTACGAGGTCGTAAATTTTGAGCGTCGGTTTTCCGCTTGCGTCGGACTGCTTGAGGTACACGGTGGGGGCGGTGGAATCCCACAACGCAACAGCGGAGTTGGGCGCGATCAGGTAGCCTCTTGCCTCCTGCTCGCTGCTCACCCACTGCACGCCGCCGGTCGCGACAGGATTCTGCGGCACGGGAGGCGGAGCGGGCTGCATCATCTGCTGCTGCCGCATCTGCATAAGGTTGTCCGGCATCGGCTGTGGATAATAAGGGTTTTGATAGTACGGATTAAAAGCCATGTCATTCAGTCTCCTTTACCCAAAAATAGATCACAGTTTCATTGCTGCTGTCCCACGAGTCAAAGATCGTCCCGTCCTGCACGCACACCACATGACCGGACAGGGCTAAAATGTATGTGCCTGCTGGGTGCTCGTCCGCAAACTGCCCGACGGTGTAGCACAGCGGACAGGTGTCCGGCACAATGTAGCGCCGATAGCCAAGGGAGTGCAGATACGCGCCCCAGGTCGCGTTGGCCGACGGCATGTCACCGTCTAAATAGCCTTGTATGGCGAGCGCGAGATACGTTTCGCCCCAGTCTTTCCCGGTCGCTTTGGAGATCGCCCGGACGGTGCAGTCCCCCACGTTCTTGCCATAAGGCGACGGATTATAATAGCTATACATGCAGCAGCTCCGCGAAATAAACATAGGTGCGCAGCTCGTCCGGCTCGGGGAACAGCACCAAAATATCCCTCGCCATCTGCTCGGTGAAGCCCAATGCCAAAAGCCGTTCGTACATACAGCGCACCTCCTTTCTGCCTATATGGTACAGCGTTTTGCCCCTTAAAAACTGCCCGCAAACTGCCCGCGTTCTGCCCTCAAACTGCCTTAAAAATAATTTGAGAAAATTCGGTTTAACCTATTGACAATAGGTTAAACCTATGATATATTATAGGTACAGTAAAGGAAAGGGGATCCAAAACATGAAGAAGTTCGCCAACATGAAAAGATGGTTCCAGATCGAAAAAAAGATGGAGCTTAACGATCGCTACCATTGCCAGAGACTGGATGCGTTTGGTGAAATCATCGGCGAAACCGAAAAGGCCTATAAACTGTCTGTTGAGGCTCTTTTCATGAGCGGCGAAAAGAATGTAGTGATCTGGTGCCCCAAGTCCTGCGTTGAAAACGTTGTCGAGGCGTAAAGGAGGAAATATTATGAAAACTATTTTGATGGACACTTACAAAATCTTGGGGGAAAACGCAGAGGCCGCTGCCGATTACATCAACGATCAGGAGTCCCGCATGATCTCCGCCGGAGCCGGGAATGCGTATTTTAGCGAAGACTACCGCGAAAACATGAAGCGCTTCAAGAGCGAAGCCGCCGAGAGGTTCGGCGTCACCTTCGAGAACCTGTTTTAAGCCATGCCGGATAGCGAAGCGAAGCGGGCGTGGGCCGCGCAGAACACCACATTCATCGGGCTGAAATTGAACAACAACACGGACGCGGATATTCTCGCCGCGTTGGAGGGTAAGGCCCGACAGACTGAGATCAAGCGTCTCATCCGCGCCGGGATGGAGGCGGAGAAGAAATGAAACTGGAGCGAACGAAACGGATCGGAACTAAAGTCTATACCTACACGATGTCACCTGATGCAGCCGCGAAGGAGAACGCGGCGAAGCGGGCATACATCGCCAGAGCCTACGACCGCTTGACGCTCGACGTCCCGAAGGGGATGCTGCAGGAGCTGTCCGATCTCGCTCAGCGCCGCGATATCTCGCGGAGAAAATTGATTATCGATCTTTTCCGGAAAGAATTAGAAAACGAGAGCGCCGACGATTAGTCGGTGCTCTCGTTTTGTCCGTCTGCTATTTTTCGGTACGCTTTCCGCCGGAGCTTGGCGAGACCGTCCACGCTGAGGTGGAGCATTTGCGCCACCTGTACACAGGAACGGCCCCGCACGTCGCACTCGACGAGGCACGCCATTTCGTCGGGTGGAAGCTCAAAGGACCGGATGTATGCCACGGCCCGCCGCGGGGCCATAGAGGATAACTGTGCCCGGATCGCTCGGTGCTGCTTGTCCATGCTGTGCGCCGGGGCTTGCAGAGCGCTCACGCGAGGGGAGGCATGCCTCCCGCCCGTTTTCCTTTCGTTATTTTAGAATTTTTTCGAGGTATGCGTAAACATATTCCCCCCACGCCCTTTGCGTCGCGGGGCCAAATGAACCGTCCACGTCCAGTTCGTACCCGCAGACATTGAGAAATTCCTGCAACTTTTTGATTGCCGTGCCCTTGTCGCCGCGCGTGAGCACGGCCTTTTCCGCGGGGTATTTTGGCACGCCGAAGCCGCGGATATAGCGCCCGTTGACGGGGATGACGCGGTACGCGCACTCGTGGGTTTTGCCCTTGTTCCCCTCGAACACCGTGAAGCTCTGCCCGTCGCAGGCGGTCACGATGCCCGTGTGGTTGGGCGCGCCTGTGCAGTCCGTGAGGGCGTAGTCCTTGCGGTCGTTCCAGCAGTAGAAGACCTGCTCGCCGATTTGGGGGACGTGCGCGTCGCCCTCAATCCATTGGCCGCGCGCCTGATACCACCGCATCTGCTCGCCGCAGGAGCACTCGATGGGAATGACCTCTGTCAGACCGCAGAGGATCGCCGCCGCGCTCACCATCGCCGCGCAGTAGTCGTCCGAATAGGTGAGCCTGTAGCCGCGCGGGTGCGGGAGGTAGCTGTTGTAGGCGTCCACGATCTGCTTATGCACCGCATCGCCGCGCACCGCGGCCTCCCACGCGGTCAGGGTCTTAAGAAACCTCTTCATTTTTGCGCTTCTCGGTCTGCGTGCCGAAGTAGAAGGCGATGATGGTCGTGAAGATCGTCAGAAACTCCGTCCCGCTGATGCTGCCGCGCAGGGCAAGCACCGAGAAAACCGCCGTGAGCACGATGGTCACGATGCTCTTGACCGTGAGCAGGTTGGCAAGTCGATTTTGCATTTTTACCTCCTTTACAAAAACCGCACGGCATAGAACTGCCGCGTCTGTGTGTTGATCTTGCTGCACGCGCCGTTGATGGCGGCGACGTGTCCGCCGTCAAGCATGACGGCGTAATCCAGCTTGAGCTTGTCCCGGCAAAAGGCGTTGACCTGCTGCGCGGTCATGCTGCGGCAGTAGACGCCGTAGAGCAGCCCGCCCTTGTAGCCGAGGACGGTGTGGTTGGTCTTGCGCAGAACGTCGCTGAACGCCCCCGTAAAGCCCTCTGCGGCAGGGTTATAATTGCCGAGCAATCCCATACCCCCGACCGCCCACACGACGCCGCCCAGCGCCGCCGCCGAGGACACGCGGGCAATGCGCACCGCGCCGCCCGTGGTCTTGTAGAGCACGCTCTCGGGGCGAGGATAGTGACAGCTCATGCCGCGCACGACCTTGCCGCCGCGCACCAGGATGGAACAGGGCTGGCCCTGCCAAGAAAAGCTCCCCGAGATCGCGTTGCGCGGCAGCGGCCCGCTCATGTTGACGGGCTCGATGTCCCGCGCGAGGATGCAGGGCTGGCCGTACAGCTCGACATTAAGGGGCCAGCAGTCCGCGCCGAGCTTGGCGGCGATGTCGCTCAAGGTCTGGTTGCCGATCCAGCCGTTGTCCAGCGCCCCGACGG